>Ga0208376_1000002_pt1 | contig 65889 bp, 64 predicted proteins | sample CryBogmetaGMA25M_FD_184548 | JGI IMG/M metagenome (GOLD analysis project Ga0208376, IMG submission 184548) | Freshwater microbial communities from Crystal Bog, Wisconsin, USA - MA2.5M (SPAdes) | ecosystem: Environmental > Aquatic > Freshwater > Lake | place: Crystal Bog, Wisconsin, USA...
GGGAGCGGGGGCGGGCGGCAATCTGAGGACTTTGCATCAGCCCTGGAGAATGTTACTAGAGGCTATGGATTCAGGCTATGGATTCAATGGTTCCGCGTTGTGCGTATCCAGCCACCCGGTTTAATCCCGAGCAACATCCGTACGTAGAGCCAGATTTTCCAGAGCATGAAGGCTGGGGTGAAAAGGAGAGCTTGGTAGACCGTGCGCGGCGCACGGGCCAAGAAGAGTCCAGCCAAGATGTAGATCATCTGGCCGATGATGATAGCTACGGCCTGAGCGATGGCTCGGGGGCTGCGCAGCAGCAGGGCGAACAGCAAGGCGATGATGCTGAGGCCGGCCACGACGGAGAAGGGCGGGATCAATTGCTCGATTGCCGCATCCAGCAGCAGGAAGTTTCGCTGGCGCAGTCCCTCGCGGATCAGGCCGGGTACGTAAGTGCGGATCATCTCCATGCGCCCGCGCTCCCAGCGCTCGTTCTGAGTCTGTGATGCCTTGAGGCTATCCGGCATCTCTGCCCAGACAACCGCATCTGGGGCGAACATTGCCCGCTCCCCGGCCCGGATGAGATCCATGTGGTATTCAATATCTTCGGTGAGAGATGCCGTCCAGCGATGCGTGTGCAGGATGTCGGCGGCGAAGACCATGCCGTTGCCTTTGAGTCCGGTTGATCCGCCGAGAACCATCCGTCCTTGTGGGCGCAGGTAGTGCAGCACTGTTAAGGCTACGGCACGAATCCCGGCGCTGCGGGCGCTCTCGGGAGCGCGTACTGCGTAGTATGCCTGGATCACCCGTTCGCCCCGAGAGAGGCGGGCATCCATCACGGTGAGGAAGTTTGGTGACACGATCGAATCTGCGTCAAGAATGACGACTGCGTCATGAGGATCGCCGCGCTCCCAGATCTGTTGGAGGAGCCATTCTAGCGCGTAGCCCTTGCCGCGTAGCTCCTCGTTGAATCGCTCGTGAACAATTGCTCCCTTGGTTCGGCTCAGTTCTGCTGTGCGGTCACGACAGTTATCAGCGACCACATGCACCGTGTAGAGCGCCTGTGGGTAGTCAAGCTGTCCCAGGCTGTCCAGCAACTGGGGTAGCAATCGCTCTTCATTGTGAGCAGGTACCATAATCACGAAGCGGTGCGATGGCTCGCCGCTGCGTGGTGGTGTTTTCCGTTTCGCAAATAGAGCCGCAGCGGTGAGCAGGAGCAGATAGTCGGTAATGAGCGCAAGACCGGCCTCGCCGGTCAGGAGCAGGCTTGTTAGTGTCGAAAGAAGTTTTGGCACGGTGATACTCCCCTATGGTTTGAGGCGAATCAGCGTTATGGAGTATGGTGTGAAGGAGTAGTCGAGAAAGCCGTTGGCGGGGCCGAGATCCTTCGCTGGCGCGTCGGAGAAGTCGCTGGCGGGGTTTGTGACACCGTTAAAGATGATCTCTGTCGCATCGAGATTCTTAGCGGTAAAGATGTCTGCTGATGCGTGGAGAATGCCAGATGCCCCTGCAATCTGGAGACGAGCATCGAGAGCATCACCCGTCTTGTTAATGGCCAAGATGCTGAATGAGCCATCCTCCGCTCGGCCAGCGTAGACGCTAAGAGTTGTATCGTTGGGCAAGGGCGAGTCGACAGGCAGAAGTGTATTGCCGAACTGGCTCCAGAGCCTTAGGGCATAGTACTGCGGATTACGTTCGCCGCTATCGGTATTGAGCATCCCGTAATCGGTGCCATTATTAGCCTTCCCATTTGCTAACGCCCATTGGTTTGCCATTGTCACCCCATTAGTGGCCATCTGCCCGATCATGTCGGCGATGAAAAGCGCGTTGGCAGCTTTGGTCATCATCTGTCCGTTATCAAGATCTTGGAATGCCACTAAGTTGTATTCGGTAATGGCAACGGGAATGCGGCGACCGTTGGCGAGTTTGTCAAAGGCGGCATTGGTCGTGTCCATTATATCTTTCCAGATATTCTGGGGACGAGCAAGAATATCCGCCGCGCTGTTGGGTTGCTTGCTGTATGGGTAGAAGTGAATGCTATAGAAGTCGAGATCTTCTCCGCCCTTCTCGATAACCTTATTCCCCCAATCTGACCAATCGCCGGGGTGTGGCACTCCCACGGCACCAACCAAGATGGTCGGATCGACAGCGCGCATGGCCGCACGGAATTCGAGGTAACCCTCATGGCGGGCAGTACCGGAACCCTTACCGAGCATATACTCGGTGCCATCACATGTCCAGATGTCTTCCCATCCCCAACTTGCGCACAGACTGCCACCGCTACTGGGTTTACCCCCATACACCTCGTTACCCACCTCCCAAAGCGTGATCGGCATGGGGTTGGGATTGCCATTTTTTGCCCGTAGCTTCGCCCAGTCGCCGACTGTCTTCCAATCCTGGCCATGGATGTCAACGCCAATCAGGGTTGTATCATTCACCGAACCATTGAAGAACGCCACCAAGGCGGCGGCTTCCTTCGATGTCCCGTTCATCGAAACCGTCCACATCGCTTGCGTCCCTGTGGCCCGCACAAAATTGAGAAAGTCTGTCGGTTTCGCTGCCCATGTCCAGTAACAATCCTTGTTATCGCTCATTTCACAGGCCAGCCAATGGTAGGCGCTGCTCCAACTGCCGCCGGGGAGACGCAACAGTGGTGAACCGAGCGCTACTGTGCGGGCGCGGATGTCATTATTTTTTAGCCTATCTGGGCCGAGCCACGCGGGGAGATTGGTGCCGAACAATCGCTTATCGAAGGGAAGAGTCGTCCCATTCGCGTCTATGCTAATCACGGGGCGGCCATCGGCGGGTGGAGGAATGGCGGTGGGCGATTCCTTGACCTCCGGTGGCGGAGTCGTGCTATCCGGGTTAGATGTCTGTGCTGAGGGCGGAGGACGTGTCCCCGATGAAGACGTAGGGTTTGTGGATGTTGAACATCCGCTCAGTGTCAATAGACTTACGAGAAGGATAAGTAAAAATCGTCGTTTCTGCATAGGAAATCCTTTGGGGGTGTTCAACGTCCGCCGTACTGTTTTTTATAGTACTCCAGGTATTCCCCCGACTTGATGGGCCGCCACCAATCCTCGTTTTCGACATACCAGCGCACTGTCCGCTCTAGCGCCGCATCAAAACTATGCTGGGAACGCCAGCCCAGGTCACGCAGCTTGCGACAATCCAAGGCATAGCGCCTATCGTGTCCGGCCCGATCCATGACATGCTGGAGCAGACTGTGGGGCTTACCCAGAATATCGAGAATCTTGCGCGCCATCTCGATGTTTGCAGTCTCTACCTCGGTACCCACGTTATAGATCTCGCCCAACTGTCCTTTGTGTAGCACCAGATCGATCCCCTCACAGTGGTCGAGGACGTACTGGTAATCGCGTACCTGGAGTCCATCGCCGTAGATCGGCAGGGGAATATTGTCAATCGCGTTGGTTGCGAAGAGCGGGACGGCCTTCTCGGGATAGTGGAACGGGCCGATGTTATTGGAGCCGCGAGTGGTGGTGACGGGCAGGCCATAGGTGATGAAGTAAGCGTAGACGAGGTGTTCAGCACCAGCTTTACTGGCCGAGTAGGGGCTACGTGGCTCTAGGGGATCGCCCTCTTTGGAACGCTGCGGATCGGGAATCGTTCCATAGACCTCGTCGGTGCTAATCTGGTGAACCCGCTCCAGCTTCCGTTCGCGTGCTACCTCCAGCAGCGCCCAGGTGCCGTTGATATTGGTACGTACCACGGCGTCTGGCTCAAGGATGGAGCGATCCACGTGAGTCTCGGCGGCAAAATTGACGATGGTGTCAATGGTATGCTCGTCCACGGCAGCGCGTACCGCATCAATGTCGCAAATATCGCCGCGAACAAAGACCAGGTGCGGATTATCTTTGGCCCGTTCCAGGTTCTCCATCCGACCGGCGTAGGTGAGCTTGTCGTAGACCACAATGCGGTAGGCGGGGTACTTCTCCAGCATGTAGTGGACGAAGTTCGAGCCGATGAATCCGGCTCCGCCGGTGATAAGGAGGTTCTGCATGTATCATCTCACCAGTAAAACTGCTTATTCTCGCGGTAGAAGGCTATCGTGCGCGCAAGTCCCTCGCGGAGACTGACTTGTGGGCGCCAGCCAAGTCGCCCCTGGATAAAACGGTAGTCAGCGTAGTAGTCACCAATATCAATGGGTTTGCGGTCGGGTGGATACGGGATAATATCATAGCTACCGGCACCGACAATCTCAACCACGAGGGCGGCCAAATTTTTCAGGTTGATGGTTTCATCGCTGCCAAGGTTGAAGATTTGGCCGTGGGCGCTGGGTGTTGATGCGGCCAACAAGAGCGCTTCAACACAATCGTCCACGTAGGTAAAATCGCGAATCTGCATGCCATCGCCCCAAACCTGGATCGGTACACCATCCAGGAGATTTTTGATCCAAATACCTAAGAAGGTCTGGCGCGCATCTTTCACCCGCATGCGCGGGCCATAGGTATTGGTCAGGCGCAGGGCACATGCCCGTACCCCGTAGACATTATTGTAGAGAATGTGATACCACTCACCGGCCATTTTGTTGATACCGTTGACATCGGTGGGGTGCAACAGATGCCGCTCATCTACAGGCAAATAGTCGGGGCGCCCATAGATCTGGCGCGTGCTGGCGTAGACGACTTTGATTGTCGGGTTACGCTTGTGACACGCTTCCAGGATCGAGAGCTGAGCCCGACAGTTGATTTCGAGATCGGTGTAAGGATCGCGCATCGAGTCCATGTGACTGGTCTGTCCGGCAAGGTTGAATAGATAATCCTTGTCCTGAACAAGATAGTTCATTGAGTACTCGTCGCGGACATCGGCAATATTCACCCGCAAGCGATCTTCGATGCCGATAATATTGTGAATGTTGCCGCCATACTCAGGAATCAGCGAGTCCACCAACGTGACGTCCGAGCCAAGGTCAAGCAGGCGGTGCGCCAGGTTCGCACCGATAAAGCCAAGGCCGCCCGTGATCAGCACGCGGGCACCCGCGAAATAGTCGGCAACAGTAGGAAGCGTGGTCATTGTAAACATCCCTGAATTATTGCGGATGCCACCTGCTCAACCTCATCCTGGCCTAGCTCAGGGAACATGGGCAGGGAGAGGATCCGTCCTGCCAGAGCCTCGGTATGGGGCAAGCTACCGAGGCTGTAGCCAAGATTGGCGTAGGCCGGCTGAAGATGGGCAGGCTCTGGGTAGTGGACATCACAGCCAATGCGAAGATCCTGAAGCTGGGTACGTAGATTATCACGCTGATCGGACTCGATGACATACAGGTGGTATGTATGGCCGGGGACATCAGAGGGCAGGCGCAGGGGCGAATCGGCAAGGAGCTGAGAGTACCACCTGGCTCGTTCGCGACGAGCAGCGTTTCCTGCATCCAAATAGCGCAGCTTGACGCGCAGCAGGGCGGCTTGAAGTTCATCAAGGCGCGAGTTACGCCCACCGAGGTCGGCGGTATGATACTTACGGCCCCATCCATACATCCGTAATCGGCGTAGACGATCTGCCAGAGCGGGATCATCTGTTGTCAGGGCACCACCATCTCCAAGCGCACCCAGGTTTTTGGAGGGATAAAAACTAAAACAGGCGATTGTCCCCCAGGCTCCCGCTTTGCGCCGGTCTCCGTTAATGTCGTCGGCCCACGCACCGTGAGCCTGGGCCGCATCCTCAACGACCGGAATACTGTGGCGTTGGGAGATCGCCATAATCGCAGGCATATCGGCAAGGCGACCAAAAAGGTGAACCGGCATGATCGCCTGCGTACGCGGCGTGATCGCCGCTGCCAGAGCGTCTGGATCCATCGTCTGGGTTGCGGGATTAACATCAACCAGTACCGGGCGGGCACCGGCTTGGAGAATGGCCGCGACCTGATACATACACGCATTGGCGACCGTGATTACCTCAGCGCCAGGGCTAACGCCGAGAGACACCAGGGCCAGATAGAGCGCCTCCGCGCCGCTAGCCACACCAACACAGTGACCGACTCCGCAGTAGGTTGCGAATTCTTCCTCAAAGGCAGCAACTTCATGCCCAAGAATATACCAGCCGCTCTCAACAACACGGGCGATAGCCGCATCGAGTTCGGCACGTAGCGCAGCGTTCTGACGACGCAAATCGCCAAAGGGGACGACGAGAGAGTCCATGAGTGTCTTATCTTTGGTGTGTGGTGTACAATGGCTCAGATAGCAATCTCGATTATAGACGACATTGACACGTCCTAGGCGGACGAGCCGCATAGGAGTGAGGAGAGTTTTTGTATGCGTGTTCTCATCACGGGCGGAGCGGGATTTCTCGGATCACACCTCAGTGATCGCTTCTTGGCTGAGGGTCACACGGTGATCGTGATGGACAATCTCATTACCGGTACGACGGACAACATAGCCCACTTGGCAGGACACGAGCGATTCACGTTTATTAAGTACGATGTCACCAATTATGTCTACGTTGATGGCCCCCTGGATGCTATTCTTCACTTTGCCTCACCAGCCTCACCGATTGACTACCTGGAGTTGCCCATCCAGACCTTGAAGGTGGGCGCACTTGGTACCCATAAAGTCCTTGGCCTTGCCAAGGAAAAGAACGCACGGTTCCTGCTTGCGTCAACCTCTGAAGTTTATGGCGATCCGCAGGTTCACCCTCAGCCTGAAAGCTACTATGGCTATGTGAACCCGGTTGGACCACGTGGTGTTTATGATGAGGCGAAGCGTTTCGCTGAGGCGATAACCATGGCCTACCACACGTTTCACGCTGTTGATACACGCATTGTGCGTATCTTTAACACCTATGGCCCGCGCATGCGCCTGCGTGATGGTCGTGTGGTGCCAAACTTCATCGCTCAGGCTCTACGCGGTGAACCACTCACCCTCTACGGTGATGGGATGCAGACTCGCTCTTTCCAGTATGTGAGCGACTTGGTTGACGGGATTTATCGGTTGCTCCACTCGAACGAAGTAGATCCAGTGAATATTGGCAACCCCGGCGAGTTCACGATCAAGGAGTTTGCCGATCTTGTGAATGAGTTGGTGGATAACAAGGGCGGGACGATCACCAAAGATCTACGCACAAAGGACGATCCTCAGGTACGTCAGCCTGATATTACCAGAGCGACCACGCTTTTGAACTGGCAGCCGAAGGTAAGCATGCGCGAGGGTCTGGAACTCACCATTCCGTGGTTCCGTGAGAAATTACAGCAGCTTGGCGAGATCTAAATCATAGAGGGATGAGTAGGGGTGTATCACGATATGCCCTTGCCATCTGCTCATATCATGCAAAAAATGTATGATTTTCTGATCGTAGGAGGCGGAATCGTCGGTCTTTCGACGACAATGGCGATCACAACGCACTACCCCTGGGCACAGGTGGCGGTCTGCGAAAAGGAGGTTTGTTGGGCTGCCCATCAGACGGGTAATAACAGTGGCGTCATCCATGCGGGGGTGTACTATAAGCCCGGCAGCCTGAAAGCGCAGTTCGCCCGCAAGGGTCAGCGTTCAATGGTGGATTTCTGCCACGAGCAGGGGATTGCCTATGAGGTATGTGGCAAGCTGATCGTCGCGACCGCGCCCAGCGAGCAAGAGGCACTAGAAAATCTCTACCAGCGCGCTCTGGCGAACGATCTGGAGGCGCAACGGGTCGGCCCCGATCAGATTCGCGAGCGTGAACCACACGTGCGGGCCGTTTCCGGCATCTATATCCCGAGTACAGGGATTGTCAATTACACCCAGGTAACGGAGGCGTACGCCCGGATCGTCCGTAATCACGGCGGTGATCTTTGTCTGGGTACGAAAGTCATGTCCATTGCCGAGCGCAGTGATGTGGTGATCGTAGAGACAAGCCAAGGGGTCATGCAGACACGGTTTCTGATCAATTGTGCTGGTTTGCATAGCGACCGGGTCGCCAGCCTTGCAGGTGCCCGCACGGGCATGAAGATCATTCCCTTCCGTGGTGAATATTACGAACTGGTGCCTACAAAACGTCACCTCGTGAAGGGTCTGATCTACCCCGTGCCCAATCCCAATTTCCCTTTTCTGGGAGTCCATTTTACCCGTATGATCGACAGCACTGTCCACGCTGGCCCGAACGCAGTCTTGGCTCTCAAACGCGAGGGCTACAAAAAGACCGATATTGATCTGCGCGACCTGAGCGAAGTGCTGAGCTACCCAGCCTTCTGGAAACTTGCTGGTAAATATATGGACGAGGGCATTAAAGAGATGCTGCGTTCGGCAAGCAAAGCTCTCTTTGTACGAAGTATGCAGCACATTATCCCTGAGATCCGTGCCCGAGATGTGGTACCAACCCACGCCGGTGTACGTGCACAGGCTCTTATGAATGATGGCACACTGATGGATGACTTTGTGATCATTAGTAGCGGGCGGGCAATTCACGTATGTAATGCCCCGTCGCCAGCGGCGACCGCCTCGATTGAAATCGGTAAGGCCATCATGGAGCGCATCCCCGCACCCGATCGTCGTGTTGCCATCGCCACATAGGAGTATGCTTCCGCTGTCCCTGAGGTAGAATATGTTTTTTACGCCCACCGAGATCGTAGGCGCGTTCATTATTGATGTACGGCGATTTGAGGATAACCGAGGCTTTTTCGCATGTACGTGGTCTCTTGACGAATTCGAGAGTCGTGGCCTCGTATCACAGGTTGCGCAGGTAAACCTTTCGTACAACCGTACCAAAGGTACTTTACGTGGCATGCATCTTCGCCACGCGCCTCATGCCGAAACAAAGCTTGTGCGCTGTATACGTGGGGCCATTCTTGATGTGATCATTGATCTTCGCCCCGATTCTCCATCCTACAAGCACTGGATGAGCGTCGAGATCACCGCAGAAAACCGCCGCGCCCTCTATGTCCCCGAAGGCATTGCGCATGGTTTCCAGACCCTGGTGGATGATGTCGAGGTGATGTACCAAGTTTCCCAGAGATACATGCCTAGCGCCGAAGCGGGTGTGCGCTACAATGATCCGGCATTCAATATCAGGTGGCCGCTGCCTCCCACCGAGGTAAGTCAGAAAGACATGCAGTGGCCCGATTTTGATGGGTAGGTCTGAGACACAAAATCTTGACTCGCTTTAGGATCATCCCCGAAATAGCACGCTGGGATGAAGCAGGGATTTGGTAGTCGTACGCGTAGGTACGTAGAAAGTGTCAGTGATCACCTATGAAGCGTATAAATGTTCTCAGCATATGCGTGGTGATGCTCCTGTTGGTATCGTGTTCTAAACCCAAACCAACTGTCTCTAGCACGCCTGTCTCCTCTGCCGATACCTTGACGACGACGATGAGTGGGACAAGCACAGATACAACCACTACTGCTGTTACAACAACTACTCCGCTTTCAGCCGTAACCTACACAGTTCAACGTGCCACCCTTGAAGATCTGCTTACCTTTGCAGCAAAGGTGACACCGGCCCAATACCCGCTCTCTTTTTCCCAGGATGGTGTTGTCAAAACCATCTTTGTCAAGCCTGGGCAAACAATCAAGGAAGGTGATCTTGTCGCCCAGCTTGACCTTGCCGATCTCGAAACCCAACTCAGTAACGCCCAACTTACCGTTGAACAGTCACAACGCGCTATTGATCAGGCCAATCAGATCGGTCAACTCGATGTGCAACAGGCCCAACTGAACCTTGAGACTGCGCAGATCGATCTTGAGCGAACGAAGGCACCACCTTCGGCCGTGGTTCTTGCACAGGCCCGTGCGGCTGTCCGCCAGGCTCAGGCGAATCTAGAAACTGTGCGGAACAATGCTTCTCAGGCTAAGAACCAAGCCAAAGCCAATATGGAGAAGGCGGTCGTCGATCTCCAAAGCGTCCAGAAGGACTATGGCGATGCTGTTGCTCAGCTTGAGAAAGCAACCGGACAGGCGGCTAAAGATCTCCAGACTCAGGTGAAGCAGCTAGAGGACAAAATGCACGCGGCCCAGGCAGCGATAGAGACCGCTCTCATTGCCTACGATACCGCACGTAATAACGAGGCGGCAGTGGTGAGCGATGCGGAATCAAAGCTCGATCTTGCCAAAGCCCAGCTCGATAGTCTGCTTAAAGGCGCGGATCAGTTTGTCATCGCCGACAAAATGCGCGCGGTTCGTTCCGCAGAAATCGCAGTCGCTCAGGCTCGTCAACGGACAACAACTGACCCTGCGTTGCTGAAGGCAGTTGAGGTGAACAAGCTCCAGATCACGCAGATCCAGAGACAGATTACCTCACGCCAGCTTCACTCACCCATTAGCGGTGACGTTCTGTCAATCAACGCAACCCCCGGTTCACCCATTACGGTCGGGAACCCCGTCATTACGCTAGTAGATGTCACACGCCTGAGTCTCATTGCCAATCAGGCCGCTATTCTTGCCAGTGGTCGTAGTGCGATACCTCAACTCAACGTCAACCAATCAATAGTAATTACGTCCTCGCGTTATAAGGATAAAACCTTCAGTGGGACGATCAGTAAAGTGCCTGTTGTTCCAACCGATGGCACGGTGGCAACTGACACGACCTATAACTTTGCCTTTGATGCGCAGGGCTTGAGTTTTGATCCTGGCGACCAAGTTGAGATCAGTGTTGTTCTTGGCAGAAAGACGAACGCACTCTACTTGCCACCCGCAGCCATTCGCACAGTTCGAGATCGGAGCAGTGTCACAATGCATGTCGCCGATAAAGATAAGAGTGTGGACGTGGTAATTGGCATTGTTACCCCAGACAAGATCGAGATTATTAGTGGACTTAAGGAAGGCGATGTCGTGCTGACTGCCAAATAGTGAGAGCGTAACGACGTGCTACCGTCTTCCATGTTTATTGATACATTTCTGCCCAAGCGAATACCCACGGTCGCCGCATATATGCGGCGTGCTCAGATCTCGTGGTGGGTAATGTTTATCGGTCTGCTGGGGATCAGCAGCAGCATTAGCTTCCTCATGGTGCGCAATGGTACGACATGGTCAATGATTCCGTGGATCATTTATCTTGTTGGCATTGTCGCTTTATTCTACAACCCGCGCTATGGCGTCTACATGATCCTCGGGTTAGCCCTAATGGGCGATCAGGTGTTGCTTTTCTGGTATCCCTTTACCAAGAACTTCTCCAGTCCCGAGTCACTCATGTTCTTGTCACGTGCAGTGAATTTTAGTCCACTTGAAAGCTACATTACTCTCACTTTTTTTGCGTGGTTCGGTCGGATGGCCGTAGAGCGACGCTTCCGTTTTTACAAAGGTCCACTCTTCTGGTTTGCGCTGCTCTTTTCTCTTTTTATCACAATGGGTTTGGGCTATGGCCTTTCACGCGGCGGTAACTTTAAAATTGCACTAACAGAAGTGCGTCCGATCTACTACATGCCGCTCATGCTAATTCTCACCAGCAATCTGATTGAGACCCGCCTTCACCTAAATTACCTCATGTGGATTATGATTGTCACCATTGCCTACAAAGGTATCGCTGGCGTGGTGCATATCGGAACCGTTCTCAATTGGGATATCGGCAGCGTTGAACAGATCGGCGAACATGCAATGTCGATCCACTTTAACGCCTTTTTTATCTTCGCGATTGTCGTCTGGTTCTATCATGATTCGGTTCTTAAGCGAATCATCCTCCCAATCCTGACGCCATTCCTGCTCTATAGCTTCCTAGCAAACCATCGCCGTGCGGGTTTTCTCACGCTAGGACTAGGCATCGGGATCATCGTGACGATGCTCTACCGGGAAAACCGTAAGCGATTCTTCATTCTTGCACCTACCGGAATGACGGTGTTCCTGCTCTACCTCGCGGCCTTCTGGAATAGTACCGGATCTTTCGGGATTATCGCACGTGCCGTGCGTTCGGTGGTAGGGCAGCCTACCAGTCGTGATGCCGCATCGAATATTTATCGTGATATTGAGAATATCAATTCAATGTTCAACATCAAAAATTCACCAATTTTTGGTATTGGATTTGGTAATAAATTTCATATTATTGCCCCAATGCCTGACATTAGTTTCTTCGCGTTGTGGGAGTACATTACCCACAACTCAATCATGTGGATCTGGATGCAGGCCGGGGTTGGAGCGTTCATGTCTATGCTCCTTCTTACTGGTATGTCAATGATTGTTGGAGGACGTGCCGTCTGGAATATGCCTTACGGCCCATTACGTGGTATTGCTCTCACCGCGACTCTTTACGTATTCATGCATTTTACATACGCCTACGCCGATATGTCCTGGGATGGTATTAGCATGACGTTTATCGGTACAATGATGGGCCTAATCAATAGTCTGGAAGTTATTGCCGCTCGACCACTGCCAACACTAGTAAAACGCTGGCACTGGGTGCCCGATCCCGTACAGACTCCGAAGAAGCGTTGGCCTTGGATGCTCGATAAAGGTGTTCCTCCTCCCTATCGTCAACCAAAGGCATGGCCGGTACCTCTCCCAGCTTATCGTTTAACACGTATGGCTCGTGCGGAATCAGCGGCCCGTCGTGCCGCTGATATCTAAAGGCATTATGTTATCCATTCGCTATCATCGATGTGTAACCCCGCTGATAATACTGCTGTCAGTTTTTATGATGGGCAGTTGTGGAAAACAAACAGAATTATCACCGCATACCGCACCAACTATTTCGTCAATATTTGAAACACATTCTACTATCAATCCTATTCCAACTTACGAACCGGAATTTAGCAATGTAAATCCTCTGCCTACAACAAACCCCACGACTATTGCGCAGGCAACAATCACCGCTCTAGGCGAAAATAAGCTTATGGCCGTGCCAATATACAATGACACATTGAGTGATGGTTGGTCACTCAAGAATAGCTCTCAGGTCGTAATTGATATGCGTAACCAAGATTTTATTCATCAGGGACATTTCTCACTTAAAGCGCAACCTCAGACCAATCTAAGCATCCTTTATTTTACGTTGGACGAGACAACTAAAAGGTATTTTTCGCGGAGTAAAGTTCAGGCTTTACAATTTTATCTTAGCGGCGGTGATAATTCGCTTGATAGAGATTCAATGACCGTAACAATTGTCGGTAGCAATGCCCATCCATACTGGGTAAAAAACGATACATCCGTGAGAATCGATGGCCGTGTTACTGATAATCACCCCCTCTTTTCAGAAACCCGCCTGTACTTTCTTGGTATTAATAAAACTATCCCACCAAAAACCTATGTTAAGATCACGGTCTGGCTCAACGACCTGATTTATGATCCTGCCTACACATACGTTACTGGTTTTTATTTCAAGACTGAAAAAACAGTACTTAAATTCTACATTGACGATGTAAAATTGCTTATGCAGCCTACTTCGTTATAGACCGATGTACCGTGGCGCATAGTAGTAAGAGGTTTATTCAATGGTAAGTGGAAAAAAAATCGCGACGAACATGGGAATGATGGTCGCATCGCAGCTCACGACATGGAGTATCGCGTTCCTTCTCGCTATCTTCCTGCCACGCTACCTTGGTGCCACAGGGATCGGTGAACTCTCCATTGCTAATTCAATCTGGATGATCGTATCAGTGCTGATTACCTTCGGAATGGATATGCATATTACCAAGACGGTTGCTCGTCATCCAGAAAAAACTGCTGAAGTTCTTGGCACAAGTTTGGTAATTCGTTTTACCTTTTTTATACTCTCCTGCATACTGGTCAGTCTATACTTGTTTTTTGTAAGATACAGCCCGCGTATTATAGAAATCACTGCCATTGTTGGGCTATCGTACCTGTTCGGCACCGTGTCCGGAGCACTTAGTTCGGTATTAATTGGCCTAGAACGCATGGGATTAACATCGATCAGTAGTGTTATCAACAGAGTTCTTACGACGACCATCTCACTCCTGATGATTTTTCTAGGATATGGAGTCTATGCAATCGCGGCTGTCAGCTCGATTGTCCTACCTTTTAATATTTTATTCACGGGCTATTTTATTTTGCAACAGTACAAGAAAATACCTTTGCGGTTCAGCATGAAGGAAGCTAAAGCAATGCTTCATTTGTCTGCACCATATCTTGTCACCGGGATGACATTAACAGCGTACCAGCAGATTGATACTCTCTTCATTGCATCACTCGTAGATACCAAAACTGTGGGCTGGTATAACACAGCCGTTGGTCTTTTTAGTACACTCATGTTCTTGCCTGTTGCGTTTGGCACGGTCATCTTTCCGGCGCTTTCACGCAGTTATGTGGCAGCACAAGAAAAATTGCTATTGATTGCACGGCGAAGTATCGATCTCATGTTTCTGTTCAGCATCCCGATTGGTATGGGGATCATGGTGATTGCCAAACCCCTTATCCTTCTCCTCTACGGACCTGATTTTATCGCCAGCAGCGCTATTCTCGCGACGCTCGGGATCGTGCTGATCTTCACGTATCTGAATACACTGCTTGGTCAACTCCTGATCTCAACCGACCGCACTGGCAAGTGGAATATCGTGATGATTGGCGCAACCCTTCTCACCATCCCGCTCGATCTCGTCCTCATTCCATGGACACGCGATGCTCTCCAAAACGGCGCACTTGGCGGTGCGCTCTCCTTCCTCATCACTGAATGCTGCATGGTTATTGGTGCCGTTTTTCTCTTGCCCAAGGGCACATTACAGTGGTCGAATGTGCGGACAGCCACACTCAGCCTGATATCTGGCCTGCTTATGGTTAGTACCAGTTGGTGGTTTCGCGACAACCTCATGGTGGTGTCAATTATTGTGGGAGCACTCACTTATAGCGTGTCTGTCCTTTTGCTACGCATCATCCCTCACGATGATATGCTGCTCCTCAAAGGTATGATCATGAACATCATTAATCAACTACGCCGAAAGAAGGGGGCCGACTCCCATGGCTAATGTGCGAACATTGCGACATCTCTATGTGGAGCAACTATCGGGGCGGGAAGTGTGATTGGGGCGGGAAGCGTTGTGACTAAAAACATCCCACCGCGATCCTTAGCTGTTGGCATACCAGCTCACGTCATCCGGCACATTTGAGGGGAAAGCGTACTATGCTGGAATTTGAGCAATTCAAGCAAGATGCTCGCCGATGGATCACGCCTAGTCAGATAGATAATGAGACGCCGTTAATCCCCATGCTGATGCTCACACTGCTCTTTCGCTATATGCCGCTGCGGGCGATGGCGTGGTTTCGCTTTGGCTCCTGGTGTAAGCATCGGCGCATCCCCTACTTCGTAGGATTCGCACAACGGCAGATCTATAGCCGCTACGGCCTTGAGATTGTGGTGGGGTCAGATATTGAAGGAGGGTTATATATCGCTCACCCCATCGGCACGGTGATCTCGCCGAAGCACATAGGTCAGAACTGTAGCATTATTGCGGCAGTGACCATTGGGATGCGCAATACATGGGACTTCCCTGTCATTGGCAATAATGTTTTTATTGGTGCGGGCGCACGGGTACTCGGTAAAATAACCATTGGCGATGGCGCAGTGATTGGGGCAAATGCGGTGGTCATTAGCGATGTGCCTGCTGGCGCGACGGCCGTGGGCATTCCGGCCCGCGTCACAGACAAGAGAACACCCGGCACTGCTGCCGCTTTCTGACCCCTACATTAATTTACCGAGCGGGCCAAGATCAATATTAAGATCTTCGTCACGTAGACCGAAGGTTTTCTTTAGCTCGGTCATGCGCTCATCGAGGCGCATAAAGGCGAGGCCAAGTCGCTCGATTGCGGCATCATCAATCGTTCCGTTCTCAACTCGGCGCATGGCTTGGCGCTCCATCAGCTGGCGTAGAAGTTCGATGACCGTCAGCACAAGTTGAGCCAGACCCTGCTCGACCTTATCTGGATCGAGGACAACCCGGTTAGGGGCGATCGTCCGCACGGTCGTCAGGCTCTCTGCGAGGGTTGCAAGGTTATCTGATGCGCAGATTAGCTTGTTGTCCTCGTCTGTAGCGATAACGCTCAGATCTGTTTCTTTGTCTTGGGGGTTCATGCAACACCTTCTTCCACAAAGCTGTAGGCTGGCCAAGGGCCAGTAGCCAGGATAGCAAGGGCGGGATAAGCGGCACGTAGTGCGCCAATCCTCTGCCGAATTTCCGGCACATGCTTGTGTTGGACGAGGTATGCCGCCTTGAGCAAGAGTTGAGGGGTCGGTAGCACGGTTTCAACAACTGCGTCGGCTAGTTCGACAATACCTGCTGTTAGTTTAGCGGCAAGATCTATAGCTGCATTGCGACGGCGCTGACTGCTCTGAGTTCTCTCTCGCAGTGCCATCATGTAGTCATACCCATTGGCAACATCAGCCGCATGTGGTCGAGTAACGGGTTCCTCCGGCTCAGGTTCCCAGCCAACCCGTAGGGCGATCTCGACTCGACCACGTACGCGATCCAGGTTTGCGCTGTAGCCAGTACTGTGTGCCTCTAGGGTTTTCTGGATTTGCTCTAGGTGCGCTGTTGTTGTGCCGAATCGGGTTGGTAGCACGGCCCGCGTGTGCATGAGAGCCTCAATCACCCGTTCGTGACAAAGCAGATTGTTTTTATTCAGCGGAACCGAGTCTCGGTCAATGTGGCTGATAACTGCCATGAGATTGCCAACACGCACACTGCTAATCGCCGTATCATCAATCCCTGTGGTTGCAGGAAGATCGAGATCGGGCTGATCAACAATTGCGTAGAGGTAGAGAATACTCATGGTGCTGTCAGTTTCGCTGCGAATCGACCAGATTTTGCCATGCGACTTCGCGCATTCTTTCGGCGGTATCAACAGAGCAGAGGATCGCCTTTATCCCTACATAAATGAGGTCAACATCGGCAATTGATATGACCAGTTCACCCCAGAGAACCACGCCTTTGTCGAGGGCACGATCAAGTAAATCAAGAACCGTAACATCGGTCATATCCCACTCGGTGGACTCCATTTTATGTGGTCCCTGTATCAACTGCGCTGAAGCTATAGGCTGGCCATGGGCCAATCAGCACAAAGCTGAATCCGCAGGGTTCGTACTGTGTACGCAATTCCTCAATTGCCGCTGCGAAGGCATCGGTTCCTGCCTCGTCTACTAGGTACGCTCCGTTTAACACCATGTCATCGCCGTGCCCATGAATCTGCGCCGGCTGCACCGGGTTTTGCTCTGCCGCCCGTACACACGCCGACAATAGGCTATGACTCGCCTGGGCATAGGATCGCTTCAGTTCTTCGGATGCCTGTTGAGCGGCACGGGCGAGCCGCTTCTCCAGCATGTAGCGGGCGCCGGGGGTGGCTTTGGCAACTGATGCGGCCAACGTGCTGAGCTGCGGCGCCGAGTGTGCGGCCCACACTTCCAGAGCTGCCTTGTTGCAGTACACCTTAACGCCCCACTCAACGGCACCCTCAATGCGATCGAGAGCCGTACGAAACGATTCAGCATTGTCATTCAATGCCGCACGCACACGCTCCTCATCAATGTAGAGCGTACACAGCTTGAGCGGTAGCAGCGTATAGGAATCAAGCAGTTCTGTCATTACGCGCTGATGCGACATGGCCAAAAACTCAAGCCAATTGCGATCCTGGAGATGGATTTCTAGTGCCTTGAGATCATATTCAGCCAGCGAGACTGCACTCACCAAGGCCAGCAGATCGCCTTGGACGATCTCCACGACTGGATGATGCGGGTCAACACCAATAATCTGCATCGTATCGGATGTTATCCCTGGTTTTCGCCGCGCAATGGCGTACGTGTAGTATGCGATCTGCTCTAGCGCTGCCTGTAGCGCATCGGTATCCACATCTATAGGTTCATCCATAATCGAGGTCATATAGCGAGTTTTCCTCGTACTCATGGATGCAACAGGTGTCGTGTATTACGCCTGCTGCACCCTTTCTTGGCGGACAACGCTGAGCAGTAGGGTGCGCTCAACGGCTGCGCGGTCGAGGTGACATGTCCAATCGCTGCTTTCGTCGCCCTCTGTGGGAGCTTGAGCTTTGGCAAGTGCGCTGAGAAGCCGATAGGACGCGCTCAGAGCCTCCATAGTTGTTGTAGTATAGTCTACACCAGGGTTGAGGTCTGGATGTGATTGTGCGGCCTTCTGGCGATAAGCGTGCTTGATTTCACTCGTACTTGTCTGTATCGTAAGGTCAAGCTGTTGACGGGCGGCATCTATCGCCTCGAATGGCAGTACCTGAACCTCAAGGGTAGCAAAGCTGTACGGTGGCAACGGACCAACACAACGAATCTGAAATTGACCGCCAAAGAGGGCGTCAAGTTCTTCTAATCGGTCATCGAGGTCGGCCTGACGTGTGGCATCGAGCAACAGGGCCACATTGACGACCATGCTGTCGTCCATCTTCGGATTAATGATCAGATCATCAGCGAGATCACGCAGCCGGATGACGACCTGCTCGCTGATCTGCCCGCTGCGGCGCTGGAGTGCGGCATGCACCAATTGTCCAAGCGCGATTCGCTCATTGACCGTCTCTTCGGCTGTTCCCCCTGCGATCTGTGCGCGTAGCGTGAAGATTGGCTCTTCGGCGGAGATCTCCTGGAATATCTGCTTCAGATCCCAGAGGACAACCACTTCATGTTGCTGCTTGTTGGCGTACGTATCGAGGGTTGCATGCAGCAGTTTGTGGCCTTGGTTTAGCAAAACACGCAGCGTCTCCTCATCGGGCAGCGTTGTGCCAAACTTTACCGGCAGCACTGGATAATCACGCAACACCGTCTCAAGCACACGCTGATGGGCGCTGAGGTAGCGTACGGCGGTGGATCGCTCTAGTCCCTGCAGACTATCGCGATCCACACCGCTGGTCACAACTGCCAGATCACCTTCGACGACCGTATGTACCTCGTGAGCCGGATCAAGTCCCTCACTATCAAAGATTGCGAGATCACTGCTTGGGATGATCCCGTAGACGTAGCGCCATATCGCGGTAGGCGCTGACATAGTGGCGCCGGGAGACCCGGAGGTCTGCAAAGTCATACGTGCCTTCTTTCTCCGTTGGATCAGGCGGGGCTATATTCTCTGGGCGATCAAGGTACTCGCGGATAGCGAGCATGGCAGCCTTGTGGCACAGGCCCTCCAGGTCGGCACCAACATAGCCGACCGTCTCTGCCGCCAGTACCCCAAGGTCAACATCGTCGGCCAGGGGTGTATTGCGCGTCTGAACAACCAGAATGGCGCGGCGCACCGTCTCATCTGGTCGCGGCATCTCGACCAAGAAATCAAAGCGTCCGGGGCGCTGGAGAGCCACATCAACCCGATCAATCCGGTTTGTCGCTGCCAGCACCACCACACCCTTCAGAGCCTCGATTCCATCCATCTCGGTGAGCAACTGGCTCACCACACGCTCGGTCACATCGTTGTTGCCGCCGCCACGTGGGGGGGCAATAGCGTCAATCTCATCAAAAAAAATGATGCACGGTGCGGCCTGACGGGCCTTGCGGAAGATTTCGCGCACACCACGCTCCGACTCACCCACCCAGCGATTGAGCAACTCTGGCCCCTTCACCGAGATGAAGTTTGCCTCGCTCTCGCGAGCGAGCGCCTTAGCCAGCAAGGTTTTGCCGGTACCCGGTGCCCCGTGCAGGAGGATTCCCTTTGAGGCACGTACGCCCACATGCTCGAAGGCTTGGGCGTGGCGCAGCGGCCATTCCACCGCCTCGGTAAGCAGTTTCCGCACGTCTTCAAGGCCACCCACATCGTCCCAGCTCACATCAGGGATTTCGGTGAAGACCTCACGGATAGCCGACGGCTCAATATCGGCCAGGGCAACGGAAAAGTCATTTGCCGTCACCTCTAAGGCCATCAGTTTCTCATAGGGAATCTGCGCCTGTCCAAAGTCAATATCGGGCAGCAGGCGGCGCAGGGCACTCATGGCCGCCTCACGGCAGAATGCCTGGAGATCGGCACCAACAAAACCATGCGTTACGGCAGCCAATCGATCAAGATTGATGTCCGCAGCCAGAGGCATACCACGAGTATGGATGTCCAGAATCTCGCGCCGACCATCCTTGTCCGGAACACTGATCACAATCTCGCGGTCGAAGCGACCAGGGCGGCGCAGAGCCGGATCGAGACTATTGGGCAGGTTCGTCGCGGCGATCACGATCACATTCCCGCGAGACTCCAGCCCATCCATCAGAGCCAGCAACTGGGCCACCACACGCCGCTCCACCTGGCGGTCACCACTCAGATCCTCGCGCTTGGGTGCAATTGCGTCAATCTCATCAATGAAGATGATCGCCGGAGCGTGTTTGCGTGCATCTTCAAAGATACCGCGCAAATTAGCCTCAGATGCACCGTAAAGTTTATCAATAATTTCAGGGCCATTAATAGTAACAAAATGAGCGCTGGTCTCATTGGCAACCGCACGAGCAATCAGGGTTTTACCGGCTCCGGGCGGACCATAGAGCAGCACCCCTTTGGGCGCATCAATGCCAAGCCGCTCGAACACCTCAGGGTAACGCAGAGGCAGTTCAATCATCTCGCGGATTCGCCGGGTTTCACGGCGTAGACCACCAATATCCTCATAGGTTATCGTACCACGCTCACGACCACCACTATTCTCACCCGAGATACGGATGGTTGTCGTTGGTCCAATCAGAGTTGGCCCGGTCGGGCTTGTCTCGACAACGCTAAAACTCTGGGCGCGAGTGCCAAACAGGTTGACTCGCACGCGATCCCCCGCAACCACAGGAATACCATCAAGAAGCTTCGCCAAGTAGCGGGTTTGGGCAGTGATCTGACTCGTGCGCGCACCCTCAGTGGGAGACAAGACAATCGAGCGAGCAGGTTGAGCGACGACTCGCTGGATACTAATACGTTCATCAAGGCTGCTACCCGCGTTAAGACGCAGGATTCCATCAACCTGAATCAATCCTTGGCCACGCTGCTCGGCGTACGCCGGCATAGCTCGTGCCACCGTCGCCCGTTTGCCGGTGATTTGGACAATATCGCCAATACGTACCCCAAGCTGATCGAGAGTCTGTGGGTCAAGACGAACCAAGCCACGACCAACATCTTTCGGCAGAGCCTCGACTACCCGGAGCGTGATGCTCACTTCCTCTGGCATCCTTGTTTACCTTTTCTCGGGGCGGTTCATGATCCGCTCCTCCCGAATATCTCGTCCATCAGCTTTTTTGCGTAGGCGTTGTGGTGATCTGCGCCGGCGGAGCATTGACTTGCATTTGTGCTTCGAGCCGGGCGAGCCGATCCTGGAGATCCCGATTTTCATCGGTGAGCGCACGGGCACGGGTGGTCAGATACGGATCGTTCTCCCACCAGTTGATTCCCATCTCCATGGCCTTATCGACCGAGGCGACCAGCAGCCGGAGCTTGATCGAAAGCAGCTCGACGCCAACCAGGGAGATATTGATGTCGCCGGCGATGACAACACCCTTATCGAGGACGCGTTCAAGGATGTCGGCGAGGTTCGTCGACTGAACGGAGTGCTGGAGTTGGTTAGAAGCCATACGTTACTATTCCTGACTGCGCGGGTGGCGATCCAGACGAGCGGCGTGACGCCCAAGTGGCAAACCAGCCCGGTTTCTATTCGCTGTTGATCTGGCCACGAGTGTAGCGCCGCGTGCGCTGGTAGCTGAGCAAGTTTCCCTTATCATCGAGTGTGACTTCGTAGGTAGCCAGAACATCGGACGATTCGGGGATGCGCTTCAGCTCGATGAGGTCGGCAACAATATGCCAACCCCCTTCGCTGTGGCTTAGGCTCGACACAGTACTCGCCTTTAGTCCCGTAAGTGCAGTCAACTGTTCCTTAGCACGGGCGGCAATCTCGGGTATGCTCATGGTCATGGTGGGAGACTCCTTTTTTGTCCTCATGTTGACTCTGCTGCACGGGCAGCCTTAAATGCGCGGATCTCCTTTAGCCGCTCTAGGAGTTGTTCTTCAGCAGTCATGTACGTCTCTTCGCTGATTTCCCCGAGATCCAGCAACGTTTCGAGTTCCATCAGCTTTGATCGTACCTTGCCCTCATCGTACATTTCGTTCTCGGCCTGTTCGAGTAACTTCTCAGCAATCCAGATGGTGCCGTTGATTGGTCCGGTCAGTGGCAGGGCCAGGAGATCTAAGATAAAGCCCATGATAGCCCTCCTAACGCCTACGTATCCCAGTGAATGAGGATATTGATAAAGTTGTAGGGTGGTGCACTTCCTACATACTTGAAGATCAACCGCTTGCCCAGTTCGGCATCAAGCTTCTGAATCATCTGGTCGAACTTAGGCTCACGCACGCGCTCAACAAGAAAGGCCGCATTGAGTACCATGCGCTCGGTGAAGACGCTATTGATACGAGTTTCACTTGCAAGAGGGTTCAGAACGCTGGTGATACGCTTAACATCGCTCTCACGCAGTTGGTTCATGGCCGTCTCGACCAACCCACCGAGCTTAATTCGTTCGTAGTACGTTTCCTCGGCTGTCTTGCCCACTAGCGCATTACGCAAGTGGCTGATTCCTGGATTGGTTTCGACGATCTCGCGATAGACGACATCCTCGTACCAGAATGCCTTAAGTCCTAACTCGATCTTTCCGTCCATCTTGCGCAAGAGCTTATCAAGCTCATCGTAGCGACGCTGTAACAACTGGTCAATGATCGGCTTTACAGCGGGCGCGACCACGCCAAAGCGTACTGGAAGGATGTTGTGTTCATGCATCACCTCATCGAGTACGGCGGTGTGAGCCATCATATTGCGCCGACTATTGTCGTACTCAACCATCGGTGAGTCGCTTACGATAGCAGCAAGATCGTTGTAATTGACCGTATGAACAATGGCACCCTGCTCACCAATCCCGCGTGTTTTGAACTCGCGCGGCTCGGTGCTGCGGATAATACAGTAAAGATACTGACCAGTCTGGGTCTCTTGCACAGGCGGCATATCACCCCTCCAACAACACTACATTTCTCTCTTCCGCAATCTTCGCCTCAGACAAGGCTACAGATATTTTACCGTTTGGGTTCTCATAAGGCGCTCTGATGCGCTACGCCTGAAACCTAAAACCTGGCACCTGAAACCTTGTCTTGCACCTCACACTTCACGTACTGCGCAGTGTACCATTAGACCCTGTTCGCGCACCGCACCTACGATGATATTGGCGACCTGCTGACTCCAGATTCTCAGATCGGAGAGAGACAGATCGGCAGCTATCTCAGTGTAGAGTTGCCGGATCGCGGCGAATGTCGGCACGAACTGTGGCTCCAGGTACGGGAACAGTATCTGTTCCAAAACATCGCTGAGCGCACTGGCTGCACCATGATACCCGGCACGATCAAACGGCGCAATCTCCATCGCTAGTCCACAGTAGCTTTCGAGGTCACCAACCAACAACAGCTGACCAATATCGTTGACAGAGCGTTTGCCCTGGGTCACTTCCTGCGATAGAACCTCGCGCAGTTTTGTGCGCCCTGAGAGACTCTGGCAAGCATGTGTGACATTGTGTTGGTTTAGATGCAACATCGCTTGGTCAAATCCGCTTGAGATCGCCATCAAGTTGGTAAAAATCTCGCGTGGCGCGGTGAGACAAAGCTGCTCAACTAACCGAAAGAGCACGCCTTCGAGTCGCACATGTTGCTCGGTTGTTTTTTCCTCCAGGGTGAGGTCAAGAGTCAATCCCCGCGATGCCTGGGTGCTAGCATTTTCGGCTAATGGGTGCGCGTGTTCGTGTGCTAACAGTCCACGGACGGACAACATATCGTCCCAGTAACCCTCTTTAACCATCATTTGCTGATTCACAAAAATATGACAGGCGCGCGGGTTGGCCAGGTCATAGAGATTGATAACCGTGCGAGTATCCAGGGCAGCAACACCGCCGGGTGGCAACGCGCCGCTAGGTACTTGGCGGGCCAGGGGCTGTAGGTCGTTAAGAATGAAGAGGCTCACCTGCTGGTGTGGCCACGTGCCATGCCGGATATAGTCGCGGATGACGGCCTCTTCCACCTGAACAATCGCAATAACCCCCGTATCAACATCGGAAATCACCCGCAGTTCGGTTGTGTCAATCCGATGCAGATGAACATGCTTGACCGCGCGCCTCATGCCCAATTACGCTTTCTTTAGCCGTAGCTCAAGAATACCGTTGGTGTACGTCTGCTGGAGTGAATTCGATTCGACGGCGGCAGAGAGCAGTATCTCCTTCGCGTAGAGCCGATCTCCGCTCGTTGAGATAATGAGAATGTCGTCCTTCAATTCGACCTGAATTTGTGCCTCACTCACACCCGGCAGTTCGGCAACAATCACGATCTCGGCATCCTCATCGAAGGTGTCAACCAACGGCTCACGAACATCAGCAACAACCGGGCCATCCTCGGTCTTGCGAATATTGCCGAACCGCTCGACGTGGGGAGCAGCGCCACCGATACCGCTGCGGATGCTAAAGCCGTACACACCGCGCGCCTTCTCGCCTAAGCCCTTGACGTCGATCTCGCCACTCTTGTTGATCTCGCCGCCAGCAGCTTCGGCTTTCTGGGCCATATCCGAGAACAAATCAACCAGATCACCGATGTTCTTGAACATACTACCGAAACCAAGATCAAGATTGATCCCAGTCTTCGCAGGCTTTCGCTTCTCGTCAGTCATAGTACCTCCTAGTATTCGAGTATGATTTCGTGCCATACCGTCGTTGATTGGGAATCGGGCTCGGAATGCCGCACGTGGCGATGATCGTCAGCTAGCGGGTCAGGGGAGAGCATCGGCTCAATTGCACGGCGGAGAAGGAGCATCCGATCCTCAACCGTCTGGAGCCGTATGGCCGTCTTACGAGCATTCTCTTGCCACATATCTAGTTCGCGCTGAAGACGCGCACGTTCGTGTTCCAGACGCGCCTGCTCGGCCATAATCTGCTCGCGGCTGTCGGGAACCGTGCGTCCAACAAGACCCTGGATCGTCATCAGTTCGCGCATCCCACGGGGTCGTTTTGCCTTCATAGATCAAGTTTCCCCTTCTCCGCGTCCGACGGACGCGACATGTGATGCTCAATGAGCTGGATCAGCATCTTGCGCTGTCCAATCCGACGATCTCGGTTCTTGGTGGTAAAGGCGGTCTTCGACTCAAGCACATCAAGACAGATCTGGACAAAACGCTTGTCCTGGGCCGACGGACGTAGCCCCTGGAGGGTAGCCACACGCGAAATCATGATACACGCACGCAGAGTCGGTGCCTGATCATACTCACCTGAATCGCGGAACTCTCGCACGATGTCAACCACTCGCTCGGCTTCTGTGACTTCCATACCCGAGTTCGAGCAGGTAATTGATATCTCGGTAGCACGCTCGTAGTAGTCAAGATCAATCGTCACGAGCCGGTCACTGAGCGCATCAGGCGCATCATGGACACCGGCATACTCCTGCGGGTTGCTCGTGAAGATTGCCCGAAACTCGGGATGTACCTTCACATACGAACTTGCCCCGTTGGAGGTTGGCAGTACCAGCACGCGCTCCTCAAGAGCTGCGAGCAGGACATTGTTCGCCTCGGGCCGTGAACGTGTGAACTCGTCGTATACCAGAGTAAAGCCCTCACGACATGCAGTGGTGAGACGATTGTCAACCCAGTTCTGAACCGCATCCTCCTCATATTTCACAACCGAATGAATGTAGCGATCTACCACCCGTCGGTAGCGATAGCCATTCTGCTCACCGACCAAGTCGGCAGAGGTGAACTGCTCATCACCAACCATGAGCATAACCGGACGACCAAGTTGAGCAGCGACATGCAGGGCCAAGGTCGTTTTACCCGTACCCGCAGGGCCACGAAAATGCACTGGAAAGCCAGCACGAAGGTACGACAGCGAACGATCCATCACATCGCGGGTGGTGTTGGTGACAACAAAATCAACGCTCGATCGCAACGAGATGAATGCTCGCGACTGAGGTATTGGCTTACTTACGGCAGTCATCGATCAGATTCTCCTTAATCAAATATCAGCGTAAACAAACGATTGATAGCGAGAAGAGCTACGAACTGCCCATCTCAACTGTCAGTGCGCGATACCAATTTTGGCGGGCGGTAGTATGGCTATCTGGTGCATTCTGCCAGGTATCAAACTGCTCCCAGACGCGGATTAATCCAGGGATCGCTTGCTCCCAGACAAGATCGTCGAGGAGCGAACTAGACAACGGGGATGGCTGCTTCTGTTCCCAGAAAAGGCGCATTGCGAGTCCGCGCTCGAACTCTGTGCCTGCCAAAATAGGAATCCCGGTCAGCAAATAGGCAAGAGCGTCACCAAAAGCCAGCGCCAGCGCCTCACTGAGTCCGAGATGCTGACTCGCAGCAATAGCCATATATCCGGTCAAGCGGGCCAACGCCTCATTGTACGCGCCATCGGTGGTTTTACGTAGTACTGTAAGAGCATCGGAGTACGCGAGAGGTGGACGTTGCTGCCAATGGCGAGGAGGAAAGAGCGCAAGTGTAAAATTACTCGCATCAAAGTCACCAATCTCGCCAACGCTTGCCAATCCCATACGTAGCTTCTGCCAAAGCTGAAGCAGCAACGTGTGAGCAGTTGAGAGATCAGGCTGGAGCACGATCTCGGGATGGGTACCGTCGCGGAGCATGAGGCGACACTTGATCTCTTGCAGGCCATGAAGCTGCGGTGGAAGCGTTACCTCAACACTTCCACTGGCACGGCCCGCAGATCGAATGCGGCGATTTCCAAAGTACATAGTACTCTTTCCCCGAGCGTTTTATCGCAAGGTACTCAGTTCGCAGGGGCCATCCCTATCTTACCTGCCACCTGTGTTGTGTTATATGGCAGACTGCCAATACCGCTATTTCTCGTGCTAGTTCTCCGTTCAGATCGTCTAGCAGAAACATGAGCCAAAAAAAAGCGGATGTGAGGGGCCACCAGTGCCGTTCTGATGACCCCCCCCGCCGTAGTGGCCGCAGCCACATCCCGCCCATCCTGCTCACCTCATCACCGCAGCTCAACTCTACCTACCAGTTCGAGTTGTCCCACAGCCAGGCTGCTGCGGGGTCGTACGGCGAGCCGCCAATCAAATCAATTAGCGGCTCGCCGTGCGATCACCCACCAGATTTTTTATTAGCTGGGGGGCGGGTATGGTGAACACAGTACACAACCGTTTTCTCGAACCTACCCACACACTGACACGTCAAGAACAGGGCTAGCATAACACATAGAGTTATGTTTATCCATAAGATATGTGTTAGATTTTCACCCTACTCCTGGGGCGTCTTCGGCTGGCGCTTGTTGCTGCGCCGTGGTTGAGACTCTGCGCTGTCACCCGACTCAGCGTTAGCACTGGGCTTCGACTGTCCGGCGCGACTCTGCTGCTGCTCGGCGTTAAACTGCTGCCATGTCTGCCGTGCGCTGACTTGATCCGCATGAATGGCGGCCCGAGTTGCGTGGACATCGGCAAGGAAGCTGCTGGTCCGCTCCCTTAGATCGTTCATAAAGGCATCCAGGCTCTTCCGCTGGCTAGAGTTAGCGGCACTGCGATCTGCGGATCGAGTGCGAACAAATGTTGCTATCTCGTTTTGCAAGTCGCGCTTGAATGTATCTAGACGCTGCCGCTGCTCGGCGGAAAGGCTCGACCGCTTGGACTCCAGGTCGTGAATGAGATCCGCCACATTCCGCCGCAAGGTCTCGGCGAACTGCTGCAACTCTTTGCGCTGCGCAGCCGACCTCTCGCGATGTGCGGAATGCAAATCAGCAAGCTGTTGATTAGCCGCCACACGATGTGCGCCAACCCCCGCTACCCGGCTCTCGTGCGCCTCGCGCAGTGTGCTGGTAAGACGAACCATGTCCTCAGATAGTGACATGAAAACCTCACGGTGTGCTTCTCTACGGGCTGGCGAAACATGCTGCTGTCGCTGGGACGGGGGTTGGGGGCCTCACATTAGGCGCGCCCAACCCCCGTGCCAGCGATCAGATCAACTGGAGAGTATCGCCAGTCGAGAAAAACAGTTAGGCGGCGGCGGCGGCGGTCAAGCCCACAGCCTCGGCATACTTCAGGTAGGTGTCGACGCCGGCGATGACCACGCGGGCCTCAACGGCGAGCAGTTCGATACCGACGAGCGACACGCGAACCCACGCGTCGATGACGATGCCCTTGTCCAGGATGCGGTCGATAACTTCGGCAAGGCTGCTGGATGCGTTTACCTTCTCGATTGCCATGGTAGGTTGCTCCTTCGAGCTGTAGTATAAAAATGAGCTTGTGAGCAGAAAAAACAGTTAGGCGGCGGCAGCGGCGGTCAGACCCACGGCCTCGGCGTACTTCAGGTACGTGTCAACGCCAGCGATAACCACACGAGCCTCAACGGCGAGCAGTTCGATACCGACCAACGATACGCGAACCCACGCGTCAATGACGATGCCCTTATCCAGGATACGATCGATCACCTCGGCAAGGCTGCTGGATGCATTCACCTTCTCAATTGCCATTCTCTCACCTCCTCCCTATATAGAGTTCGGATATGCTCATTGTAATGTACTGCTTTTGTCTTGTCAGTTAGGTATACAGCAGGTATCCGTTAGGTTTGCGTAAGTTTCCCGCTAACGGAAATCAAACATGCGCCAGCAATGCAGGTCAGTTAGAATCCATTTTCGGCATTCAAGTGTCATCGTGTGCGCCGCAATACTTTGGTCCCCTCGCTCAGTACCTCGCGAACTATATCGTTTAGCCCCTCAGTGTATCGCTCAAGGCTCATGTGTTGCTGAACAATGCGACGTCCGGCCTTCCCCATACGCTCAGCCACATCAGGATGATTCAACAAGTATTCCAGGGTTGCTCGCAAATCTGTTGGGTTACCGGGTGTCACATACATTCCCGTTTCGCCCTCGATGATTGCATCGGTCTGTCCACCCGTCCGTGAGCAGACAACCGCTCGTTCCATCGCCATTGCCTCTAGGATTGCGGTAATCCCAGCCTGAAACACCACATCTTCCAGAGGCATCACCAAAAAACGGCAGTCGGCATAGAGTTGCCGCAGTTCGTACTGCGTAAACTTGCGTACTTCCACGTTTGGCGGAATGACTTGACCTTTGGTACTGTCGCTTCGCTTTGACCAGGGACTAGCAGCGGCAATAATCACTTTTGCCGGTAGCCCTTCAACCGCCTTCAGGAGTGTGGGATAGTCACGCCGCTCTAGGCCAACCGCGCAGATTATTGGCTCTTCGTTATGGGATTGCACATGATCGGGGGAGAAGAAGGCACTGTCTACCATAAAGGGGGAGAGGCGCACCCGCCAGGAGGAGATCTTCCATCGACTCTCGATAATGTTCTTCTGGGCTGTGGCATACACCACGAAGCGGTCAATATGACTCTGGACGCCCAGACGGTCAAGAAAGATCATTTTTTTGGGCACCGAGATGATATGCACGATCATCACATGGCGCGGGCGTTGTCCAAGACCGAGAAACTTCATCATGGCTGCCAGGGGCAAGCCAATCTGCTCGCCATCCGTAACGATAACTTTATAGTGCTGGCGCTGCGTGAAGCACGCCCACGCCAGCATCAAATCGGGGCCGCCAATGCGCTCCATGAGTTTGCCAACGGAGCCAGCGATAGTCCGCGCCGCCGGATAATCGAGCAGGTCAGCCCCAAATGTCTTTGCCATCGCCACATAATCGGCCTGTGGACGCGCACCTTGAGCAACTTTCACGCCTAGATCGGCGGGAATAGTGCCTGAAACGGTGAGCAGCACCTGATTGCTCACACGGCTACCGTAGCCTTTCTGCGAGACATGTCAGCCTCTCTCTTGAGCAGGTCGAGCAGCCGACCAGCATTCTTCTGTGCATCATACTCGCGGGCAACATGGACGAGAGCCCGTTCCGCCAAACTCATGCGGATGTCGGAGCTAAGAACGAGGCGGCGCAGCGCCTCCGTGAGGGCGACAGTGTCTCCTGCGGGGACGATCAGCCCCGTCTCGCCATCGCGCACGATTTCAGGAATAGCTGCCACATTGGTTGAGACCACCGACATCCCAGCGGCACCCGCCTCTGAGAGTACCATTGGCAGGCAATCCCCAAACGTGGGCAGTGCAAAAATGTCGCAGCTATGATACAAATTTTTCAGAGGCTGGCTATTCGGCTGCATGGAGTTATAGACAAAGAGGCCGGGTTCGCTGGCGACCTTATCTTTTGTCACTAAATGCAACTCGACGCCAAGCGGTCGCAAAGTGCGAAATGCGTCGAGCAGGAGTAATCCACCCTTACGCTCTAAATTTGCACCGACAAAGAGAATTTTTACCGGGCCATCATGGCGAGTACGCGGCGTTGGCCTTTGCCACTCTTTGACATTGACACCCGGCGGTATGACTGTAATCTTTTCAGCAGATACCCCATAATCGGCAATCAATCCGCGCTTTGTCCATTCGCCCCATGCCACCAGATGGCGCGCAGCACGATAACAATCACGGTTAAGACGCCATTTCAGACTCTCCATCCAAGTTGGTCCCTGGGTGTGCTGGTAGAACGCACCAAGCTGATCGTACTGCAGAGGTGTTGCATCAAGAGAAACAATACCGGGGATCTTGCGCAACCAGTTTGTCGCTAGGATTGCCGGTACCTGGGTGTGAAAGAACAGTGCGTCGAGTGTGGTCTGTCGTGCAATACGAGCCACCGCACCACGTGCCCGCAGGCCGGCGCGAACAGTCCAGTTACTTTTATAAATCGGGATGCGTGCAGCAATCCCCGTCGCCTCAAAGGGAATGAGCCCCCAATATGCACGTACCTCATGATCATGGGGCACGTTAGCCTGAAGGTTCTTCGTGTGCGTAACGTGGCCAAGCGCTTGCTCCATGATGAAGCCAATAGTGTAAACAGACATATGGCTCCACCGACCTTACTAGAGGTTCTTTACAAGACACCAGTAGTTATCCCCAGGTTGAGCTGTGTAGGTAACAGTGTCCATGAGATTTCGCATCAAAAAAAGCCCATACCCATGAATCTGAGCCTGCTCAAGACTTGGTGAGGGTACAACTTCCAGATCAAAAGCCTTGCCGGTATCGCGCAATTCGATCTCCAGGCGTCGCGGGTGCGGATGCAGAGCCAGAGAAATCACAATGCGCTCGTCACCTGTATGTGCTCCATCATAGGCGTGACCAACAATATTTGTACATGCCTCATGGGCAGCCAGTTGCATATTGTAGGTCAGCATCTCATGATCCTCAACCCCGTCAATTTGGCGTAGCATATCCGCGATGCAATCGCTCAAAATATGCAGGTAGGTATAGCGAGCCGGCAGATCAAGCCGGATAATCTCTAGATGCTGCAGGTTCACGACACTGCTCCTTTGATCACTGAGTGCTCCCCTTTAAGGGCTATCCTCCCAGGGCAATTGCTCCTGGGAGGATAGCCCCGCTTGAGCGGCTTTCGCTGATGGAATTGCGCATCACCACCGGATTTTGACTCTCATGCGCTTATACGTGGGAGTCATCACTGAGAGCCTGAATAGCGTGTTGCTCATCAACAAAAATATTGAATGCCTTATCAAGACGAGTCAATTCAAAGATCATGTATACCGGGCGACGTAGACTGCACACACACAAGTCGCCTTGCACTTGTTGACAACGCTTGAGTCCCTGTACTAGGGTCGCTAGCGCGGTCGAATCGACAAAAGTTGTCTCCGCTAAGTTCACCAGCACGCGCGCCTTTGATCCAGACGTCACTTGTTCAAGCCAGGCCGCAATAGGGGGAACGGTATTGGTATCGAAACGTCCAGCGATTTCCAGAATATTGATATCACCAGACGTGCGTGTCTTCATCTCCATGAGGAGATCCTCCTTCACAGGGTTTAGGGTCTAATCCCATAGTATCGGCGGAGATCAGATCTTTCTATAGCAATCCTCTCCTCGTTGCAAAGGAAGATTCCCGGCTTCAGTGGACGAAAGCCGTCTCTCTTCCTTCACGGCTCCAAGCGAATTGCTATCTGATCATCCATGTTGAACATTCCGACGGAACCAAATCAAGGGTGTACGGAAGAAGAGTAGTATGTCACTGCGCCATGTGCGTGTTGCCACGTAATAGATATCTGTAATAATAACCGAATCCAAGTCGCTATTTGGATCGGTTTGCTGATACCATAGACCCGTGAATCCCGCAGAAAAGTCGTGACGCTTCTGGTGCCACTCCTCGTTGAGATAATTTACATCCTCAGGTCGTAGAGGCTTAACGCCAACAAGCATCAGATCGCCGCGCAGAACATTGAAGAGTTCGGGGAGACGATGAAATTCCCATCGCTCCATCCATTGCCCGCCGAAGGTGTACTCACCATTCTGCCGACGTGTTTGAAAGCTGATGAGGTTGAAACTATAGAGTCCTTGTGTTCCATCATCCCGCATGATCCGTTGTCCGAACCGAGGGCTATGAACTAGTGCTTTTCCACGACTGCCCAGAAAAGCTATGACCCAGAACACAAGGAGGAACGGACTGACGATAACGAGGAGGACAAGGGCGACAATGCTATTGAGTATCTGTACAGATCGGCGCGAACCTTCGGACTGAGCACCCACCGAACTCAGTAAGAAGGGATCTAGTACTGCGGTCGTTTCACCCGACTCTGGGTCGCTAATACTCGTAGGGCAGACAATGCGATTTTGTATATTCAGCAACTGACCAATGTAGGTCTCGCTGAGGATGGTGCTATTGGTGATGGTTGCCTCATCATCAACAACCACATTGGACCCGATAACGGTACCGGCACCAAGTTCCACTTCGTGACCAATATAACTGTTGTCGCCAATATAGACCGGCGCAGCTATCTTGACCGTGGGATGGATCGAGTAATTCAGTCCCACCCACACACCTGGCACAATCTGACGGCTACTCAATGAGGGGTACCGCACGGTCGCCGATGGCCCTTCATCTCTCTTCTCAGGTGCTTTTTCCTTAAAGGCACTATAGAGTACAACATGCTGTGCTTCTTGAAAACAGGCAAACCCATCAAGCGGACTCCAGTAGCCGGTCATCTGATAGCCGCCTACCTGCTCACCTGCTGCGATCATGGCTGGGATAAGCTGGCTAAGAATGTCGAAATTGTTACGGCTAGGAATATGGTTGAGGATACTAGGCTCGAAGATAAAGGCACCTGTCGCGCTAAGAGCCACGCCGTCGGCAGCCACCTGGTGGTTAGAGTTGACATGAAGAAAAGGGGCTTTGCTCCCCGGGGCGGGAGTATGAAGTATTGCCGTACCTGTTCCACCGTGGGCCTGATGGAAGGCAATCGCCGCCTCAACATCCAGATCAATAAGTGCGTCGCCCGGCATCACAATGAATGTCTCGTTCAGCATACGGGCAGCCCACTTCAATGAACCAGCCGATCCCCAACTCTCACGCTGTTTGATAAAATCGAGATCAACACCCCAACGCTTTCCGCTGCCAAAGTAGGCGGCAATGGAACCTCCCTGATTGAAGAGGCTAACAAAGATTCGCTTAAACCCCGCCCGCGCCAGAATCTCAACCGTCATCGCCATTGCTGGCCGATCAAGTACCGGAATCAGCGGACCGGGCGTCGTATCTGTAAGCGGTGGAAGTTTTCGTTCTTCATCAGTTGCGAGAATGATCGCGTGCATAAGCCCATCATGCAGGAGTGCAGCAGTCTGCGCCCCTACTGTTGTCCCTACATCGCCTGCAAACCTGAATGCGCTGCACCGGGTGTGATCGGATCTTGTGTCGCTGTGGCAACATCGGTCATCACCGTCAACACTCCATCAAGCTTGATCAATTTGAGTGTGCGAAGAACATCACGGGAGCAACCCACGATCCGTAGGGCACCATTTTTCGTTTGGGCTGTCCGATCAAGATTGAGAAGTGCCACCATCCCCGCACTCGACATAAACGACGTCTCACTAAAATCCATCACCAAATGGGAGTTTTGATCGAGTCCGGTGAGACAGCGATTAACGATCGAATCGATGTTGTTCCCATCAAATATTCGCGGCAGCCGGACAACGCTCCAGCCATTGTTTAGCACACGCGGCACCGTCGGTTGTGGTAAGTGACGACGTTGCGCTTCTGCCTCCTCCGCACTGGGGTAAACCTCAAAGAAGCTATCGAGACGGACGAGCTTGAACAGGTTCTTGATCTGTGGAGGCATAGCAACAAGCCACAGTGCACCACCTGCGGCACGCGCCTGATTGGCCAAAGCCACAAGCGCACCAAGGGCCGAGCTGTCTAAGAATGTGGCCTCCGCCATGTTAATAATCAGGTACGGAAACTCGTCAAGCAAGGAGTTCGCATGGACAACAAATGCCTCCTGATTATTAATATCTAGCCTTCCCTTGATGTCCACTATCGGTGTACTGACAAAGGGTGTTTGTTCCGTTAGGGATAGCACGGGGGTATCAGTAATGTTCTCGGGTTCAGCAGCTACGATAGGTGTAGCAGGATTCTGTGTTTCGATCTCACTCACCGAATCAACCGAGGATACCATCACTGGCACGTTTGGCGGAGCAGGGGAGACCGGCGGTGCTACCGGTGCTATTGGTGGTACTGCGTCCTTTGACCGCTCCTGTGGCACCATTGAGACGGCCCTACCCTGCCGCATAGCCCACCATTGATGCGCGAAGAAGTAGCCAAAGTAGCCAAAATCATGCAAGTACCGCTTCGCTAGGCGTCGCGGCTCTTGCGAGAGGCGATAGGCCCATTCTAGCCCTATGCGCTGAAGCCACGCAGGGGCGCGCTTCGTCACACCGACAATCATATCAAATGTACCGCCCACACCAATACAGATCGGCACCTGGAGTTCACGGGCATGCATGCGGATCCATTTTTCCTGCTTAGGATTGCCAAAGGCCACAAGCAGAATATCCGGTCGCGCTGCCTTAATGGTATCCACAATGGCATGATCCATTTCCAGGATCGGGCGAGGGGGCGGGGAAAGGACTCCCACCACCTTCAATCCAGGATTTCGTTCCTGTAAAATGGCAGCCGCCTTTGCCGCAATTCCCTCACGGGCACCCAGGAAGAAAATCGAGTAGCCCTTATGTGCCGCACGATGGGCAAGGGCTGGAACCATATCTGCACCCGTCACTCGACCGGGCATACGCCCACCGAGCAGGCGCGCCCCCCACACCAGCGGCATGCCATCGGCGGTTGACATATCAGACTCTTGCAGGATGCGTTGAAGTTCGGGATCGTGCAACGAGTTGACCACAAAATCGGCGTTCACCGTCGTGATCTGATGAGTACGCCCAGTGGCTCGGCCCACAGCGATAAACGTATCGCAACGAGCAAGAGCTTCTTCCATCGTCACATTATCAACAGGCACTCCCAGAACAACGAGCAACTTGCGCATCAGAACCCCTCTGCGACTCGTGAACTCACCTTATCACACGGACAGCTAATATGCCCCCTTACTCGACAGCACAGCGGGAATCGTCTTCACCAGGATCTCAATATCCTTCCAGATGCTTTGCTCAGAAATGTACTGGAGATCGAGCTCGACCCATCGCTTAAAGTCAACGTCACTGCGGCCTGAGACCTGTTGAAGCCCCGTGATGCCAGGAATAGCGTGGAGGCGTCCGATCTGTTCATAGTTATACTTCGCTACCTCGCTTGGGAGGGCCGGACGCGGACCAACCAAGCTCATCTCGCCCTTGAGAACATTGAAGAGCTGTGGCAACTCGTCAATACTCAGCTTGCGAATGATCCGCCCTACTCGCGTAATGCGTGGATCATACTTCATTTTGAAGACGGGGCCGTCAGCTTCGTTTTTTGCCATCAAAGCAGCCTTGCGCTGCTCAGCATCAATATACATTGATCGAAACTTATAGCACGGGAAATGCTCCCCATCCTTACCGACCCGAATCTGCTGGAAGAATATTGGCCCCGGTGAGTCAAGCTTGATGGCCAGGGCGGTGATCAGCATAATCGGAGAACTGAAGACAATCATGACACATGCCACCGTCGTATCAAGGCCGCGCTTAAGATTGCTGACGATCTTGTTACGGATGACCCACCACGACATCACAAAGCGCAGTCGCTGATTTGCTCGGGTACTCTGAAAGCGACGGTTCGCAAATTTCTCCATCATGCGGAGAGCTCGTGGATCAGATTGCCGGTTTACGTCATATGATGACATGATAGACCCCTCACCCTCTCTGGAAAGATCGTTGATCCGTTTCTGTTCTACATTCTATCGGTAACAACACGCTACCTCCCATATCACTGAACGAAAGATGTTTCATTTTTGATATTCCTCATCCTTGCACTAGATGAAGCGGAGGTAGTAATAGCCTCCCGCAATGAATATACTTAGTACAATGAGAATGAGTGTCATAATCTTCATGCTGAATTTGTTCATCAACCATCCGCTGAAAAAACAGAAGATGAGAAACCCCATAAAGACTTTCATATGCTACTCCTGAGGCACGAGGGAACGGATCCAAAGGGGCATACTCACTGAAACCTTATTCAGCACAACACCGAGCATTGTCAGACTCTTCACGTCATCGAGAGCTTTCTGCACACTCGTCGTTGAGGTGACTCCTTGATGCGCGACAACAATACATGCGTTCGATAAAGAAGCGAGGACAATGGAGTCGCTCGTCGCACGAATCGCGGGAATATCGAGAAGCAGATGATCGTAGCGTGTGGATAGCTGATCGATCATGTGGCGTAAAGCGATATTACGCGCAATGGCTGGCCGTCGGGCGATTGGCACATCGCCGGCAGGAATCAAGTCAAAGTTTGGCATATCGCTATGAATAATCACATCATCAATGCTTACTTCACCTGAAAGCGCCTTAGCGAGACCCGGGTAACGCATTCCGTTTGTCTGTGGAGACGGAAGTTCTTTTTTCTTACGACTCTTCTTACTACCTGTCGTTACCGTGAGCATCTTCGGGTCAAGTAGTGTTATCATTCCCGGTGACCACCAATTTAACTCGATAACACACACTTTGGTACCAGTATCATTCGCAAGGGTAAGGCCAAGCGCAACCGCCGTGTGGGTAACACCTTCCCCGTGGAGGGCGGCGATAAGGGCAACCCGGGGCGGGAGTTTACTATTAAGCGTAAGTTCGGTCGCCATATACCGCATACTCTGAACCACATCAGCATCAAACGTACGCTGAAGGGCACCATTTGCAGCTCGGACTGAAAGAACATTATCGTAATTGATGTCTTGCTTGCGATGATTCGCCATACATTCAGACCTCTATGATCGAAGAGACCCAGCGGATAATACTCTTCTGCCATGTTACACGTCTACAAAGCATCGGTCGAAGCGAGAGTGACAGACGCTGATTGCTCAACCGATGTCGGTGAAAGTGTAATCATCTGCGCAACCGGCACCATCGCCAGCACAGGAAGACTAAGACCGTGGCGCACATCAATCGGGAAACGTAGGCTGCGATCAATGAGGGCACCACCCGCAACGACAACCAGACTAAGGAAGATTCCCACCACCACAAAGATTCCCAAAGTTGTCAGAGCCTTCTTGGTCGAAGTCTTCGCATCTTGCGGCATCTGCGGCTGATCAATGACCATGTAGGTCTGTCTCGTAATACTCTCGGACTTGGCTTGAGAGAGACGGGCGCTCTCCGCGTTATTTTTAGCAGAACTAAGCCGTTCTTCCGCTTTTGTCACCAGAGTCTGAAGGCGACCTAGCTCAAGCTGCTCTTCAGGTGGACGAGTGCCACGCACCGGCTCAGGATGAGCCGTAAGAAACGTGATCAGATCACTATGCGCCTGATCCGCCTCATCCTGATAGGGTTTAATCAGATTATCGAAGAACGTACTAGCAGCTGTACTCTCCTGATAGCCATTGTTGATCTTCCACTGAACGTAGGCATCCATTGTTGATGCGACAATTTGGTACACTACTGCCGGATCTTCGCCCGTAGCGCTAAACTCTACCAGTTTATCACCAACGGACTGAACGCTTAGTATTTTACGCGCATAGGTAAATGTCTCATCCATTGCAGCGGGGCCATCCGCCATGTACTGTTCGAGATCCGTCTTTTTGATAACCAAGCGGATGAATGCTTGGGTACCAATGAGTTCATTGATCTCGGTAACGGTTGTCTGTGATGCCGAGGTGTACCACGACCCACCGCTGTTGCTGGACGTGAGATCCGCCAGCAGATTTTGCAGTGACACATAGAGCCGACCACTTGCCGAATAGGTTGGAGGGGTACTGAGAATATACCCTGTGCCAATGGTGAACGACATGAGAATGGGGACAAGGTTGAGCCAGCGATGGCGGAAATAACTCTCTAGCAATCGTAAGACAACGATTCGTACCATAGCTATATCATCCTCAGGATATACTGCAACAACACTGTTCCATCATATCAACATACCACAGGGGCTAAAACCCCACGGCTTGTGCCTCAATCAGAACACCGAGGCGACTGATCGGACACGATTGGCTGGTTGACAGGCAGCCCGCCCGCAGGAGATCTACCCCCGCTGGCATGGTACTTGGCCGCAATATTACGCGCCGCGTTGAGGTCTGCATGCAACTCGAAGCCACACACCCGACACACAAACCGGCCACGGGAACGGCGGTTGTTGCGGGCAAGCGTCCGACTGCGGCATCCCGACCGTACGCCCGACCTTCTGCAACGCGAACGCGCTTTTGACGGCTTCGGTTGCCTTCACCCGTGCCTGTATCAACAGATCCGAGACAAGCGCAGGATAGTTCGCCTGAGTGGGGTAGTACGTCGCGTGATGCAGATCCACTCCGTTGGTGATCTTCTGCTCCCATCCCACCCGGCAGACGGCATTAAAGGCAGCCGTGAACAGGCGACTGGTTTCTGCCAGCAGATCGGCTTGTGCCGTGGAGGGGGTGAGTTTCACGCGGATAGTTCGTTGCATATGAACAATATACCGTATGGTGTGGCTTCTTGCTATAATAGACCATTTGTTCATGGTGCATTCATGCGGGGTGAGAGTCATCCATTCGCCGCCCCCTCGTTTCCTCTACCGGTGCTACAGCCCCATCGTTCCCACGCGGGATGACGCTGATGGACAAGGGATGGATAGAGTCAAGAACTATAAAAAGACACACATAGGGCACAAGCCACCCTGTCACACAATATCATGCTAAATACGGCGAAACATCCCAGCAATGATAAAATGCACGTTGGGACGTTTCGCTTCGCTCAACATGACAGGGCAGGTTTTGCGGCAGTGCAAAAAACTTTGTCTTTCGCCGTCGGATCCGTTACGACCCGAACAGAACTACAATAGCAACAGGAATTCACCCATGGATGATACCAAATTCAAAACAAAAGCAACAAAAAAAACATCTTATTCATTTATTGATATAATTACGAAAATACGTATGGTTTTTTTTGATGAAATAAGAACATTTCAGCCACGCTTTATTTTTATCAATTTTATCACCAAAATCATTCCATACTACACAGGGACACGGCTGCGCACCTATATTCTAAAGGTAGCGGGTATCAACATTGGACACGGCACCTTTATTATGGGTACACCACACATGCATGGTTTCGGCGATATCCGCCGCCGCCTCCGTATTGGACATGACGCCGTCATTAATATTAATTGCTTCTTTGATCTCAACGCACCGATCGTGATCGGTAATCACGCTGCCTTGGGTCACGAGGTGATGCTTATCACCTCGTCTCATCAAATAGGCGACAAAGACCACCGGGCCGGACATCTTCGCACGGCACCTATAACCATCGAAGATGGAGCGTGGATCGGATCGAGAAGTACGATCCTACCAGGAATAACCATAGGTGCCGGAAGCATTGTCGCCGCCGGATCCGTGGTTACAAAAGATGTCCTACCTCACACACTGGTCGGTGGTGTCCCCGCCCGTATGATCCGTAACATCGACTAAATATCTAGCGACGAGATGCTACCATGAGCAACGCTCGCTCGTATCGCACGGGGTGCATCCCCCATCTGTCTCTCTGTGCGAGGTCGGTTAAAAATCGCTCTTGCGTGCGCGCTCCTCCCACAACTTAATCACTTAAAGAGATCGAACATTGCAGATCCTCTACCACTTCTTTGTTATTATCATAATCATACTCATCTCCAGCGTGTTAAATAGATTTGTGCGCCCTCCTAGCTCGTCAGCCATACCCTGATAGTAGCGTAGGTTGAAGATAGCACTGTAGCTTACTTGGCAGATGCGCATAAGCCCGATTTGGCTTGATCGGTTAGCGATATTACGTAGCAAATTCTGCACTATCTGGCTGATGATTGATCTCCCCACGCAGAGCCAAACCAGTATGCGGGTCAGGCGATTGCGGTATCTGAACTCCGTTCGAATTGCCTTCAGGAGCCATCTTTCTCTCTCTCGCATAAAAATGACATCGTTGCGGCCATAGGCATAGGGGGTTTCCATCCAGGAGCGCAGGCTGCGCTCGGCGTAGTGGTAGCCGATTGCTTGTGGGTTAAAGGCATATTCGATACCGAGTGAGTTGAGTCGGTAAGCAAGCTCTACATCTTCGGCCCGACGGAATCGCTCATCGAATCCGCCGACCTCATTCAGGTGTCGGCGGGCGAGAGATGTATTTCCTGTGTAGAACTGCCGTGCGGTCGGAATCCATTTACCGGACTGCATCGAGTGGTACTGCTTCTCAAGCATCGTCTGCTCCCAAGCAACCCATGGCGACATATCAAAGTCATTTGGGTTAAGCATTGGCCCCAGGACAATCAAGTTGGGCCGGGATTCGTGCAGCCGCATATGCTCGGCGATCAGATGTGGGCTTGGGACAACATCGTCATCTATGAAAAGTACATATTCGCCGCTTGCCCGCCTAATCCCGTTGTTACGTGCGGCGGCAGGGCCAGCGTTGGCTTGCGATATAAAGACAAGTTTCAGCGAGCTTTTCAGGTTGCTCAGATACGCATCAGTGCCATCAGTCGATCCATCCGAGATGATAAGTACCTCGACATTGTCGAGCGCGTACTCTTGGCATTCCATCGCTGCTATGACTTGCTTTAGCCGTTGTAGGCGGTTATAGGTTGGGATAATGATGCTCAGCAGGAGCATTGCGGAAAATCTCCACATAACAAACGGCTCTCCAGGTTTTCCCTGAGTTGCCATTATATCTAGTACAGATCAGCGGAAGTCCGCATAGGGGTGTCTTCCGACCTTTTGGCCATCACAGAGCAGTGTTTGCCGTAGGCGAACCTACGCTTTCGCGTACTAGAGGTAGATCTCAGTAGCTAGTGTACTGCGGATTTTGCTCTTGGGCGATTTGCTTAATGTATGCTAGCGTGCGACGCGCGTTCTTTTCTAAGTCAAAGCGCTCCTCGGCCATTTGGCGTGACTGGATTCCCATGTTGTGTCGGCGCTCGGCATTGTTGCTGATCGCCGTGATTGTTTGCCCAATCTCAGCAGCGCTACCAGATGGCACAATGTAGCCATTCCGCCCCGACTCGATAATATCGGCAGTGCCACCTACGTCCGTGGCGATCACTGGTAGGCCAGTGGCCATTGCCTCAATCGTTGCAATGCCGAAGCATTCACCCAAGCTGGGTAGCACAAACAGATCACTTTGTTGATACAGTTGCACCAGTTCTTGGCTATTCGGCTGCATATTGTGGTAAATATGCAGCCCAGGGGATGAATCTACTGACTCACGTGTGACCACATGTAGCTCGTAGTGCGCTGGATCCTGGGTGCGATACCAGGCCAGAAGCTGCTCTCCGCCCTTCCGCCGGAAGTCGCCCCCGACAAATAGAATGCGAAGTGGTTGTCCAGGCGTATTTATCCGTGCATCTAGACGTGGCTGCCAGTACTGGAGATTAACTCCGGGTGGGTTGACTACAACTTTCTCGGAGGGCACACCATAGTCGTCAATAATTGATCGTTTCGCCCAATTCGACCATGGTTGGATCAGCTTGGCCGAGTGGAGTTTGTTGCGAAAGAGTTGATATTTTAAGGCTTCGATCGGCTTCGGATCACGTTTTGCTGTGTATGCCGGCATTTGGTCGATCTGAAGCGGTGTCGAATCAAGGTCGATCATGGTTGGGATACGCCGAAAATTGTGGCTAAAGAAGATTCCAACCGAGGCATTGGTGAAGATAGCGTCGTACGTGGCCTGTTTCAGGCTGCGGCGCATCTCGGTAGCTCCTCGGATGATTCCGCTGAAGTAGGTTGGGATGAAGGGGAAGACCCGTTCACGTATTTTTTCGATTGCCCCCCCCTCTTTGTAGTAGTACAGCTCGTGCCAATCCGCTTGTATCTCCGGGTCGTGGCGAGTCACACTTCGCAGGTTATGGTAGTTGGTTACGTGACCCGCAATCTGATCCATTAGGAAGCCAATATGATAGCTCACAGATATTCCCCTTTAGAGGCGGAATCCCAAGATCTTGTACCTTAGGTTAAGGCGCCCCCGTGATGAGTTTGAGCATATACGCGTGATGCATGATCGAGCCATTTCACATAGAAAAGTCAGGACTTACGCCTAAGCTCTGGTCTGTTTTAGAAGTATAGCAATCCTCTCCGATCTGTGAAGAGGAGTCAAGGCTTCAGTCGGCTAAAGCCTTGACTCCTCCTTCACGACCGGAATAGGACTGCTATAGTCGTTCTAGATACTCTGCTGTAGATTAGAATTTATTTTCTTTTTTTGTTTCTGTGAGAGAAATGGTCGTTCCGCAATAAGGAAGAACAGGTAGCATAGACCAATAATAATCGGGACAACCATCATGATAAGCAAAGCAAAGGTTGTCCACGTTGAGAGGTTGAATGGCAAAAGCAGGTATTGCCAGAACAATCGTAGTAATGAGAAGTGTAGTAGATAGATACTATAGGCGAAAGTACCAATGAAAACGAGTGGTTTCCACGAAAAGCCAGTGTTCAGTAAGGTTTTCGGTTGGCTGGCTGCGATCAGTAGGCTCGCACTCCAGAGGCCAACCACGTAATCACTGATGTAATGTGGCACGATGTTTCCATGCCATAGCGGGACAAAACCATGCACAATCAATATCAGACCAAGTAGAATAACGAGGATGTGCCAGGGAGTTCGTATGTACATCATTGCGAAATAGCCCTGATCCGTATAGACGATCATTGCCGCAAACATTCCCATGGTGAAAAGCGCAATATACTGTGGCGAGACACCATGTGTTTCCATATTGACGCTGGTATGAAGCAATATGAATGAGAGGATTAATGATGTGATGAAGGCAAGAATAAGCGTTTTTAATGCGCCCCAATGCCGAAAGAGCAATACGAACACTGGGAATAAAAAGTAAATTCTCCATTCGACAGCTATTGACCAGAAGGGGCCATTGATCTGTGTTGCTGTACTGATGAAGATGTCGTGGATGAGCAACAGGTGCGTGAAGATACCCCTGAAATTGACATCAAAGCTCTCGTCATAATAACCTTGAGGTTGTTGACCAAGAAAAAACCATATTAGTATGAGCGACAAGATCATTGCCAGATAATATGGGGGCAGGATTCGGCGCGCTCGCCGCTTAAAGAAGGATAGCGCCCCACTTGGTAGGATACCTCCAGCCGTTATTATGGGTAGTGTCAGGCAAAATCCTGAGATCACAATGAAAAGCCCAACTGCATCATGCCCAAAAATATACGTGGGTAGTCCGGCTTGAAGCCACGTGTGATGTAGCACGACAACCAGTGCAGCACTGGCCCGTAATCCATCAAGGTAGTCAAGGTGTTTGCGCGATACCGAAACCTGGCGCATTTGGCTTATAAATCCCAAGATGCGGTAAACCGCCTCTTTGTGACAGCTCCCAGGGCTAAAGGAGACTGCTGAAAAGTGTGGGCCGCCGTGGTACGATTCGCTCCAAGCAAGGAGCGTGCTATGTTGAAGCCAACCTATGCATCGCTGCTGCGTAAGCAAGACCTGCAGGTATTTGACGCCCTGGTGCCCACCAACCATTACCTGCGCCAGGAGTTAACGGTGGTCGATTTTGAGCTATCGGGCGACGATGGATGCCCGTATGATTCACTTGTTGGATGCATATACCCATAGATTCGCCTGCCGTGGATCGGACTTTTTTAGCAGTCTCTAAATCTCCTGGGTTTTACGGGCTATTTCCATAATGGCTTTGTAGTCAGCGCGTAAGCGAACAATCTGCTCACCACTAACATAACCTTCATTGGGCGGTAGACTGAAACCGTGCCAGAATCCGCGTAGTCGGATGATAGATAAATGCACTTCTTCCAGCCCACGGCCACGCAACACTTGGAAGATCGCCCGAATGAAATTGCGCGCCTCACGGGCGAGAAACCATCCACCAGCCCGCAGATCCCCACGCCGGGTGAAACGACCGTAGTTCCCCCCATTCCCATAGTAATAGCGCTTGTACAAGGCGTCCGCATCGGTATTACCACGAAATCCATGCGTATGAACAACTTCGATTTCAGGACAGATTTTTACTTTTGCTCCGCTACGGAGAATACGGTGGCACAAGTCGGTATCATCGGAAGCCCGTAGACGACTACCAGGCCCACAGAACTCGTCGTAGCCGCCTACTTTATCGAAAAGATTGCGGCGCATGCTAAAGTTCGCCCCAGAGACCGAGATCGCGATCTGATAGCGGGGAAGGTTGGGGTCAGCATCAAATGCGGGTGTAAAGCCTTCGGTCGGATCAAAGGGCGGGGCGGTCAAACGTCCCGCAATGAAGGCGAGGTCGGGATCGGCTTGGAATGCCGCTGCAATCCGCTCAAGCCAATCGGGTCGCACCTCAACATCATCGTCTGTGATTGCCACCACCTCGCCACGGCTCAACGCAATGCCCAAGTTGCGCGAACTCGCAGCACCGAAGCCCGGACGGCGGTTTTGGAGGTAGTGGAAGCGCGGATCAGTGCTGAATGCATGGACAATTTCGCGAGTCGCTTCATTTGGACTCTGGTCAATGACGAAGATCTCGAAGTCTTGGTAGGTGCCAACAAAGATGCTGCGTACCGCGTCGGCTAACACGTCGGGGCGATCTTTCGTTGGAATGATGACAGAGATAAGCATAACGCACCCTATGCCGTCTATATGGATCTAAAGTGTGCCATACGCAAAAAACGTGTATGTGCGCCATAGGTCATGGCCTAAGAAAAAGCATCTTCTCACGATTAACCGGGGTACACCACCCCTGCCAGAAGCCAATGCCAAAGTAGATTAGCCTGCGTAAACCCTGTGGCTTGCGTAGCTGCAACAGCAGCGAGAGTGGCACGAGTAACCCCATCACTAACGCCTCGTAGAGCACGACCACCAACGCACCCCAATGCCCACAAAGGAGCGGTTTGGCGTAAGCCGCCCCAATGCCAATCCAGTCACGTTTTGTAAGCTCTTTGCCCTCCTCCCACGTACGGAACCCATAGTGGAGTACCGCCACTTTATCGGTTTCGTAGACCCATTGCCCTTGGGCGAGGGCACGCATTGCCAGATCTCCATCTTCACAGGCGGAGAAGTAGGTGCCGGGTCCCAGTTCCGCATCAAAGCCACCCAGCGCAAGTACTTCTTTGCGCCGTACAGCGATACCGGCCCCGATCCCACGCGCTCGACACTTATCCCAGAAGGTACGTACCAGCTTGCTCTCCTTACGCATATAGGCCGGAATAAAGCCCTTGGTTGCGTCGTGCGGAGCAGCCGCCACGTTACAGAACGCCACGGTCACGCATGGGTTAGCGGCAAAGGTTGCGTCCATCACGGCTAACCAGTGCGTAGGGACTGTGCAGTCATCATCGGTGAAAGCCACGATGTCACTCTGCGCCTGCGCTAGACCAATGTTTCGTGCCCGCCCAACCCCTTTGGTCACCGAACGGAGATAGAGGAAGCGCGGATCGGTGCGAAAGCCGCGCACCGCTTCCTCAGTTACTTGATTCGTACTCTGATCGACGAGAATAACCTCAAAGTTCGGGTGCGTGTTGGCAAGAATTGAGGCTATCGTCGCGGCGGCACTTGCTCCACGATTTCTCGTGCAGACGACGGCAGAGATAGTCATGAGATGGTTAGGCATTGTGAGATCAATATACTGTAAGGATTAGACTCGTATTGAGAAATCACGATTGCATACCCAGCGTTGGCGCCGCTACGCGGGCGCAAAGAGAACCTGCTTGTACTGCTCAGCCATGCGCTGATCACTAAATTGACGGAGTGCTCTTTGTTGCGCTGCTGTTCCCAGTTGCTTGCGTAGTGCCTCATCTCCCAACAAACGCTGTAGCGCTGAGGTTAGCGCACTTGGGGTGCGAACGGGCACCAACAACCCGGTCTCATTGTGGACAATCGCGTAGCGTACCCCACCCACATCTGCGCCGACACTCGGCACGCCATGAAAGGCGGCCTCGATGAAGACGAGGCCAAAGCCTTCTTCATGCGAGGGCAGGGCAAAGATGTCACTTGCCGCATAGAGCAGTTCAGGCTCAGGGATCCGGCCAAGAAAGCGCACCCGCTCATGCAAACATGCCTTACCCAGTGCCTCAAAAATCTTGCGTGAAGGGCCATCGCCGCCAATCACGAGATGGATAGGCTGAGGATAATTTCCTACTAAAGAAACCCCCGTAATGAGATCAAGAAAACCCTTTTCAGGCACCAAACGCCCAAGTGAGCTGATAATCAAGGCTTCTTGGGGCAAGCCAAGCATGGTTCGTGCTTCGGCCCGTGTGGGCCGTTGGGTTGGTGGCTTGAGACCCAACGGAATTTCAACAATTTTCCGGTGGGCTACCCCGCCATCGGTAAGGATCTGCGTCATCGCTGGTGTTGTGACGACGACACGATCGCACAGATAACTGGCAAGGCGCGTCATGATCTGGGTACTCTGATTTGCGAAGGGGATGGCGTGATGGACTGAGGCAATACAGCGCTTCACGCCAGCTAAGCGTATCGCCAGCACATCCCAGATCGAGATGAAGTTGATGCCAAAATGAATATTAACGAACTGCGCCCGGGTGGAGCGGACAAATTTCCGTAAGGCAAGGAGATGCCGGTAATCGCGCCGGACGGATAAATCGCGCACAGCCCGGTCACTCTGAACGCTCACGCCCAATTGCCGTGCCAAGCTCAAGGCACCCATTTCCGCATCCACTTGCGGAAATACGGTTTGTACCGCTACATCTAACTGCTGGAGTCCCAGGGCGATGCTGAGCACCGATCGCTCGGTGCCGCCAATACCGTATGCGGTGCTAATGAGGAGGACATGCGGCTTACCAGTCTTGTGCATAGAAGGCTTTTCTTCGTATCAGCCGTAGCGCGGCGACGGGGTTAGCTAAGCGCGGCGTATGCTTGTAGACCGAGCAGATCGGGGATGGTGACAAACTCATACCCTTCGGCGCGCAGTTGCGGCACCAGTTGCTGCACCGCCCTCACCATCTCGATCTTGTGACATTCAGGCACTACCGCATAAGAATCGTGCATGAGGATGATCGAGCCTGGGCGCACATCTTGGCAGATGCCTTTCGCAATGATTCGACCATCAATTTCTGGTACCTTCCAGTCAAGCGTATAAACATCCCAACCGACTACCGTATAGCCACGTTGCGACAAACGCTGACCTTCCCACGGCGTAAGCCAGCCCCACGGCGGACGATAGAGGCGTGGTTGGCGTCCAATCACCTTGGCAATTTCAGCCGCACTAGCATCAATGTGCGCCCCACCCGTGAGCATTAGCCCGGCTTTGCGGCTATGCAACATCGAGTGGTTGCCGATTACATGGCCGCTTGCATACGCTCGTTGGAGGAGATCGGGATTACGCTGTACATGGGCACCAACCCAGAAGAACGTAGCCTTAACTTGCAAAGCATCCATTGCATCAAGCAAATTCGCTGTGCTGGGCTTGCTAGGGCCATCATCAAAGGTCAAAGCCACCTTGCGCGCCGTGCGTGAACCATGATTGCGGAAGAAGCCGAACCCTCCATACGGTGGGCCAAGCATGAGGTTACCACCCGCATCAACGATTTTTGCCACAGATCTCTTCACGTTTGAGATGGCCATCGCTAGTAAACCTCCAACTTGCTCTGCCGATTCGTAGCTTCCAACCGTTCGCGGGTGCGTTTATGGAACCGCGCTTTGACCTGCTCGAAACGTTGATAGCCCCTTTGGCCGAGCAGCGTGTAGAGAGCCAGGCTAAGGATCGTTGTCTGGAACAGCGTTTCCGCTGGTCGTATCGTCAGTGCTACCCAAAAGTAGTACCAGCCAAGCCGGGGGTTGTTGTCCTGGAAGGTGAACATGATGGGATAGCTCGCGAGAGCTTTGCGGATAGCCTTTTTGTGGAGCCAGGCAAGCTCACGCTGTTTCATCGCCGGTAACATCCTGTACGACCAGTCTACAAGATGCAGTACCTCCTTGATACTTTGCGTGACAACCGTCTTCCCCTTTGACATGTTGCTGCCATGCATGCGGTAGGCGTAGAGCATGTCGTGTAGGTAGGCCACTTTCCCTACATGACACAAGCCTGCCCACATTTTTGTGTCAATCGCGTACCGCATTTTGGGGTCATAGCCACCAATGGCGATATACGCGGTTTTCCGAATAATGGTGCCACTGTGCAATGGCGAACGCTCTAGCCAAACCTCCTGGAGCAAATCATGGCCCGGGCGAACATAGCTTGTCGAGGCGGGAAACATGATGTAGACGCAGTGCTGCTCTTCCCGGTAAAAGCCGTAATTGGTAAAGGAAAAAGCGATCTGCGGATCTTGCTCCATCACCGCGATTTGTTGGCTAAAGGCGGTTGGGTCAGTACTCCAATCGTCGGCAGAAATGACGGTGAGGTATTTGCCCCGCGAAAGTTCAGCCCCTTCGATCAGTGAGCGGGTAAAGCCCTGGTTTTCACCATGATCCACCAAGCGCACGCGGGGATCAGCAAGATAGGGCTTGATGACCTCCAGGGAGTTGTCGGTGGACTTGTCGTTGATGAGAATGAGTTCGAAGTCCGTGAAAGTCTGCTTTAAGATCGAGTTTAGGCAGGTCGCGAGAAAGTGGCCGTAGTTGTAATTCAGAACGGTGACCGAGAGCAACGGCGCGGTCGGGAGCGAAGGTGCCATTTCCGACATCTCCTGTACACGATAAGGGAACTAAGCAGAGCGCGATTGCACTTCACCCAACAACACACGCCTCCTGCAGCATCTCGACAACGTAGTCCTGATCCTCGTCGGTCATCTGGGGATAAAGTGGCAGCACAATAGCACGATCTTGCGCCAGTTCAGACTCGGGCAGGGTATACCCTCCTGCTCGCTGGTAGGGAATCTCGCGGTGCGCGCACATAATCCCACGGCGCGTAGCGATGCCATGGTCAAGCATGAACTGCATCACCTCGCGCTGACCTTTCTCAGCAGGCAGGCGCACCGCATAACTCTGCCAATTGGTGCGAGCGTAGGCGGGCTCCTGCGGGATACCGAGACCGGGGATTTCGGCCAGTAATTCGGCATAATGTGCTGCCATCCGACGGCGTGTAGCGATGATCTCTGGCATACGCTTGATCTGTTCGCGCCCTACTGCCGCCTGAATGTCGGTCATACGATAGTTGTACCCAACCATCGGGTACTCCTCGAAGATGACTTGGTTTGCGTTGTGGCGCACTTGATCGTTCACACTCATCGCATGCTGACGCCACAGACGAAAGAGTTTATCGTACTCCACATTCTTGGTGGTCAGCATACCACCATCGCCCGTACTCATCACCTTGCGTGGATGGAATGAGAAGCAGGCGATCGTTCCATGGACATGGCCCACCTTCTCCCACTGCCCATTCCAGAGGATCTCGCTCCCTATCGCGCACGCCGCATCCTCGATCACAGGCAAGCCATGGCTCTGGGCAATAGACACGACCGTTGCCATGTCTGCAGGCATGCCCATTTGATGCACACAGAGGATAGCCTTCGTGCGTGGAGTGATTGCAGCCTCGATTTTTGCCGGATCCATGTTGTAGGTCGCCGGGTCAATATCAACAAAGACCGGCTCAGCATTACAGTAACGAATACTGTTTGCCGTAGCGATGAATGAATGGCTAACTGTGATGACCTCATCGCCAGATCCTACACCAACTGCCAAGAGCGCGAGATGGAGCGCGGTAGTGCAATTTGATACAGCAGTGGCGTATGGTGCTCCGGTATAGGCAGCAAAATCTTTCTCGAAGGCCAGAACCTCAGGGCCTTGGGTGATCCAGCCCGAGAGGATCACCCGTTGCGCCGCATCGGCCTCAGGTTGCCCCATTACCGGGCGCGCAAGGGGGATGTTACGTTTATCGGCTGTCGTCATGTGGAACTCTCTACCTTCCAGTTGTGTACCCGCTCCTCCGCCAGCAAATTCTCAACGGACTCACCGCGTTCCACATACCACTCGTGTAGCTTTTTCAAGCCTTCTAAGAGCGAGATGGTCGGTGTGAAACCGAGAATAGTGTTTGCCTGACTGCTGTCAGCGTACAAACGGAGGACATCACCTGGTCGTGGATCATCGTGGATGATCTCGGCGTCAGGCCGATCAAGAACCTGGGCGATAGTCTGAGCAAGCTCGTTGATCGTAATTTCACGGCCCTGGCCGACGTTGAAGGTTTTGCCAATCGCACCGTCAGTCGTACCAGCCAGCAGGATGCCTCGAGCAGTGTCGGACACAAACGTAAAGTCGCGGGTCTGTGTGCCATCGCCGAAGATGACCATGGGTTTGCCAATCATCGAGCGCAGCATGAATTTGGGGATCACTTCACCGCTGTCGCCCTCGTGGTGGCTACGCGGACCAAAGCTATTGAATGGTCGCACGACAACAGTCGGATAGCTATAGCTTTCCCAAAATGCGCGGGTATAGCATTCACCGGCCAGCTTACCACCACCGTAGACCGTCATCGGGTAGGTGGGATGTTCCTCAGTCATGGGTGCCCAACGAGCTGTGCCATACACTTCTGAGCTTGATACATAGACAAAGCGTGGCACATCAGCGCGGCGGGCCATATCGAGGAGATTCAACGTAGCTGTGGCATTCACATCGTGGTTGTCAAAAGGGTTGTGAAGACTGTGGCGCACGCCCAGACACGCGAGGTGAAAAACAATGTCCACCCCCTTGATCAACGTCGTCAGCGCCTCACGATTGCGGATGTCCACTTCCGCGAGTCGCACTTGGTCGGGATTTAGGTGGGCCAGATTAGCCCGCTTCCCGTTAACAAGGTTATCAACAACAATGACCTCATGCTGTTGGGCGGCGAGCTGCGTGGATAGCTCTGATCCGATGAAACCCGCGCCACCCGTAACAAGGATGCGCTTAGGTGTAGGATTGCTCATGAAGGGTGAATCCTGTTCTTCAGCGTCGCGATCACAATATCCTGCTGATCCGGGGGCAATTCAGGGTACATTGGCAGCGAAAGAACCTCCCGAGCTGCGGCTTCGGAATGCGGAAAATCACCGTCCTTATGACCCAATTCAGCGAAGGCACCCTGGAGGTGGACAGGTATTGGGTAGTGGATACCGGTGCTAACGCCATGGTCGTGCAGATATGTCTGGAGCGCATCGCGCTGAGCATCGCGGATCGCGTAGATATGGTAAACGTGGCGACGGTCAGCGGCGGCGTGCGGTGTCGGGATACCGCTACCGGCGAGGGCCTGGTCGTAGCGAGCGGCCACCGTGCGACGGGCCTCAGTCCAGCCCTCGATATACTTCATCTTTACCTTGAGTACCGCGCCCTGTACACCTTCAAGACGGTAATTAAACCCCTTGAGATCGTGGTAGTACCTGCGCTCAGCACCCCAATCGCGCAACATGCGTACTGTGCGGGCGAATTCAGGGTTATTGGTTGTCACCGCACCACCCTCGCCGTAGGCACCCAGGTTCTTACCGGGATAGAAACTGAAGCATCCGAGATCGCCGATACTGCCCACGCGACGGCCTTTGTACTCAGCGCCATGCGCCTGCGCCGCATCTTCGATCACCACCAAGCCGTGACGCTTGGCGATCTCCATAATCGGATCCATATCGGCAGGCTGGCCGTAAAGATGGACCGGCAAGATGGCTTTCGTGCGCGGGGTGATGGCCGCCTCAATCTTCGCCGGGTCAATCGTAAACGAGACCGGATCAATATCAACAAAGACCGGCGTTGCGCCGGTGTAGTCAATCGCTGAAACGGTCGCAATAAACGTGAACGGAGTGGTGATCACCTCATCACCCTTGCCGATACCGGCAGCGAGGAGGGACAAGTGCAGGGCGCTGGTCCCCGTATTCACACCCATGACATAGCTGGTTTGCGTATACGCGGCAAAGAGTTCCTCAAAGGCGGCGACCTCTTTGCCGAGGACGAACTGCGTACTATCGAACACGTTCAGCACGGCAGTATCAATCTCCCCTTTGATCGAGAGATATTGTACTTTCAGGTCAACAAACGGAACCATCGTATATGCTCCCTACAACTCTATCGGCTGACCATGATTCGCCATTGAGCGTGAGGCGGCCTCAAGGATGCGGACAACCCGTAACCCAGCCTGTCCACTAGAGATGGGTTGGCGACCTGTTTCAATACACTCGATGAAGTGTTCGGTCTCGATCCTGAGTGCCTCGACATTGTCCAAGCGAGGTGCCCACATATCACCGCTTCGGTATCCCACATGGCGCTGATAGACAGTGTCATCGTCCTGATCGAGGGTAATACCCTTGTCGTACACCTTCAGTTTTTCGCTCATCTCGATGTCGTCGTAGACGATCATCTTCTCTGATCCGCCGATCAGGGTCTGGCGTACCTTCACCGGCGCGAGCCAGTTCACGTGAAAATGGGCGATCAGATTATTGGTGAAGAAGCACGTGAGGTACGCCATATTCTCAGGGCGACCAGGGACGTGCGCCATGCCCGTGGCCGCCACCATTACCGGGCTACGCTCAAGCAAAAAATCCATGATCGAGAGATCATGGACTGCCAAATCCCACAGGACGCTCACATCACTCTGGAAAAGGCCAAGGTTAATCCGCACCGAGTCGTAGTAGTAAAGGTCGCCGAGAGAGCCGTTGGTGATCAATTCCTTGATCTTACGCACTGCACTGGTGTAGATGAAGGTATGGTCAACCATGAGCGTCAGCTTACGTTGTTCGGCCTCCGCGACCATTTGCTCGCCTTCGGCGACCGTAGAGGCAAACGGCTTCTCAACGAAAACGTGCTTGCCGGCCTTGAGCGCACGCATGGTGAGGGGGAAGTGAGAAGTGACAGGCGTGGCCACCGCGACAGCATGAACGTCGGGGCTGCTGAGCATTTCGTCCACATCCGCATAGGTCTTTACCGAGGGATAGACCTTCTCTACCAACGCACGTCGTTCGGGGCGCTGATCACACACCGCCGCCACATGTGCGCCTTTAGCCTGCGAGAAGTTGCGAACGAGGTTTGGCCCCCAATAGCCGTAGCCGATAACTCCGATGCCAACCATAGGGCTATTCCTTTGTTGTTCGTAGAAAACCGAGTACCTTACTCAGTCTCGCGCTCTGTGAGCGCGGCGGCCTCCTCTTGGGTCGCACAGCGTACACCCGTCGCACTGACGTAACCAACAATCCGTGCGGGATTCCCTAGTACTAACGCATAGTCAGGCACATCTTTCGTAACCACAGATCCCGACCCTATCATTGCCCAACGGCCAATGGTGACACCTGTGACAATGATTGACCCCGCTCCAATGGCAGCCCCATAGTCTACATGGGTTTTTCCCACGTGCCAGTCATCTGCACTCTTGAGGCTGCCATTAGGGTTGATTGCTCGCGGAAGTTTGTCGTTGGTGAAGATGACATGTGGCCCGATGAAGACACCATCAGCCACCGTAAGACCAAAATAGAGCGACGCATTATTCTGAATTTTGACATTGTCGCCAACGGTGACATCGAACTCAATGTAGCTGTTTCGTCCGATGATACAGTTGCGACCAATCCGAGCACGCTCGCGGATCTGCACATGTGACCATACTCGTGTCCCCTCACCAATCTCAGCGAGGGGAGAGACATCAGCCGTTGGATGGATCGTTGCCATGTGTGTCTTCCTGCAAAAAGCACTGCACAGGGAGTAACCAAAACATTTGACGTATAGACTAGGCGTTCATTGTACCACCCCTCATTGGATGCAAACACCCCCCGTCTCCCGGACATTCCACCCCTGGCCCTGTCGCTTTTCCCCTCTCCACATCGGCTTCGATCACTCAGATGCGACTTTTTCGAGCGCCGTAGATCTGATCGAAGCCTCTTTCCCTCGAATCACCCCCAATTCGCCTTTTTTTGGGCAGATTCTCGGATGTTCCACCTGTTCCACCTGTTCCACCTGTTCCACCTGTCCATGTGAGCCGTCGATCTTTTGATCTTTTGATCGAAAGGATCAGGAATGAGCCTGTACACGTGGTGTCTTTCATTGTGGGACAGGTGGAACATTCGTTATTTATGGCTTCTAGACGCCATAAACCCTATCACACCCTGTTCCACCCTGTTCCATTTCAGTAGGCGCTATATCACAAGAATCTGTCCAGATTGACGAGAAAATAGCACAAAAAAGCTTCTCTTTACTCCACAAAAAGGGGGAGGATGTTCCACCCTTGTCCCCTTAGGTGGAACAGGGTGGAACAGGGTGGAACGCGATTTGAGGCGTCCCAATGCGGATGTTCCACCTGTTCCACCTGTTCCACCCTTTTTTGACACTCATGTAGAGGGGTGATCTTTTGATCTTTTGATCGAAAGATCAGAAATGGGCCTGTACACGTGAGGGGTTTCAGGGTGGAACAGGTGGAACATTTATGATATAAGGCTTTACAAAGAGATAAAACACGTTCCACCTTGATGTTCCACCCTGTTCCACCTGTTCCACCCTGTTCCACCCTGTTCCATCGGTGAATGACCCTAGCATCAACGGCAAAGAGTTTAAAAAAAAGAGGGGCGAATGTCCGAATAGCGCATTACAGAGCCATTCGGACATTCGTCCCTCTTTGTTTGTGGGGCAGCGGAACTTTACCTGAGAGCGAGAACTTGGAGTACCTATTCCTCCTCGATCACTGAGGAAGGAATGCGAAAAACGCGTGCATTGCCACGAGGGAAGAGACGATCACGATTCGTCGCACTCCCGTCAGTACCAGGAAGAACGAGACCGCGTCGCGCCCACTCCTTGCCAAATTCCTGTGCAGCAGTCGGTCCCACGCGCTCGATGAACTGCGGAGAGGAAGTTGGCACCCGCCAGTATGAATCCCCCATCTTGCGGCAGGCGATCACTCCACCACCACGATTAGCCTCTAGGTATTCCCACGTCGCCGGGATATACGCAGCATCGTGAAGCTCACTGTTCGTGCGCAGTTCGGCCTGGGCCAGCATGACCTGGAGCCGCTCCCAGGCGTCGCCAGCGGGGTCGGTACGCTCGTGGCCGACACGTAACAGGTCGCCCCAGCGCGCAATGATGGTTTCGGCACCCACCATCGTTTCCACATTGGCAGATGCTAGGGCCACGCGCAGGGTGGCGGCAGCAATCGCCAGTGCGTCACGCCACGGGCCAAGGGGGGCGATGCGGTCATCATCCTGCCACGCGCTGACATCTGCACGGTACGTGGCCCAGTCACGCCAGATTGTCTCTAGCACGCGGGGAGCAAACAGGCCCGCACCGGTTTCCCACGCGGCCTCCAGGATGTGAGCGCGACGGGCACCCTCACTACTGGCCCGCTCGGCACCGAGGGGCGCGTGTTCGGCGCTATCCACAAACAGCACCCGGTTGCGGCTCCCGGCGTGACGGAAGTCGGGGATGGCCTCGCCGCAGAGGATGAGCGTCCCTGCGATGGCGGCACCACCTCGGGCCTTGCCGTCAACGCCGCCACGGGTGTAGCTCTGGCCATTGGCAAACTGGTAGCAGTCACCCTCCAGTCGGGCCGGGTTGGGCGCGGTATGGGCTTCGTCAATCAGGAGAGGAATACCGCCGAGACGCTCCAGACTCTGGAAGAGACCGGCGGTGGTGCTACGTCCCGCCTCCAGTTTGAGCGGTGTCGCATTGGGAATGCCGAAGGATCCGGTGGCGAATTGGGCTAGGGTGGTTTTGCCGCCGCCACTCTCGCCGAAGAGACCGACCACCGGGTTGCGACGTGGCCGTATACGGGCGATGAGAGGGCCTGAGAGGGCCAGAGAGAGAACCAGCCAGAGTGCAGGCACATCCCACGTGGCAGAGGCGCGTAGAGCCTCTGGGTACGCCTCTGCGTTGGGCCCGACGGTGATGCGTGGCCCATCGGCGGTGAAACTCACCGGTTCGTCAAAACCGATGGAACGGTCCCCAAGAACCAGCCCGCCATTCACATAGCCGTAGGTTGAGCTTTCCAGCCGACGTGGGATGGCGCTACGGTTCTCGGGGATAAACTCGCCCAGGAAGGTCATGGCCTGTTTGATATTCCCTTCGTGAATGGCCGCGCCCGAGCCACCAATCTGCTCAGAGAAGGCCCGCCGGTTGCTGAGCGTATCGGCGGTGATGGTGCGTTCACGCATGCCTTCGGCGGTGGACCATGCCACAGTGACGGTATGTCGTCCGCTTTGGAGGTCGAGTCCGGTTGAGCGGACAAAGATCGCCCCGGTGTAGACGTGGTGGGAGGCACCAGACGGATCAACCCGCACGACGGTGCGGTTACGGACATCGTAGCCAGCAGGAGCGAGGAGGGCGGCACCGGTGTCAGGGTGAGCAATGAACGAGACACGGGCCATCGCCTGGGCCTGAACAAGAGGCTGGAGCATCTGGCGAAGCTGGGCACCCGTGCCACCGGCGGCGAGGTAGTCGTCCACGCCGAGCTTTGCGCCGTTGGGGTCTTGGGGGAGACTGCACAGATAGACCGCGCCAATGCCGCTACGAGCCGCCAGGAGGCGCACGAGCGCATTAATGGCACGTTGGACGTGGGGATTGGTTTTATAGTCGCCATCGGGGCAGATAATGACCTCGCGGTCATTGAAGGCGATGGATTGCATGTCGGGGGAGGCGACCTTCCCGCCCTGGGCATTTGTTGCTCGCCATCCGTGGACACCGTTGAGGTTGATGGCGGCAATTTGGGTGCCAAAGGCGGAGGTGAGGGCGTCAGACTTCTTGGCTCCCTCAGTGAGCCACAGGGGACGAGAGGGATCGCCGAGGGCGTCGCGGTGGCGGGGCAGGGCGTCGAAGATATTGGTGAGGCCGCAGGGATAAAGATATTTACGAGGGCGACCCTGTCCGTCAACGGTTGGATTGTCGGGGCGGAGGACGTGGGCATAGGGTGTTGTTTCGCCGAGTCGGTGTAAGGGAATAACCAAGGCACCCTGGTGCATTGCGGGCTTGATGGTAGCGGGCTTGACGCCGAGCATCTGGGCAGCGCTGGTCACATCGCCGGGAGCGAGGGAGGAGTAACCGCGTTCGGCAATAACGTCCTCGGCGATGGCGCTGCGGAGCAGATGGGCGAGGTGGTGAGGGTCGAGGGTGGTCATGCCTGCGGCCCTCCTTGCGATGTGATGAAGAGGTACGTCCGAGGCATCGTAGAGGTGCCTTGGGGTACATCAGAGTATCGGGCGGGATACCCGGAATGGGGAGTACGACTGTGCTTAACGCTGGTCACGCTAGGCAGCCGTCGTTTGGTCGTATCAACTGGCTGTATAGGTTTATCGCTTGATGGTCGGTAGGTACGCACAGGACGCTCCTCTGGAGTGATGGAGATCCGCTTGCGTGAGATGAGCGGTGGCTCAAGATACGGAAGCGAAGCATCCTTATTCTTCCCTGAAGTGCGTTTTGGTCTTGCACTGTGGGGAAAATTCAATGGGGAGCGCGGGTGTGAGCGACGTACAAGCTGTTGAAGCATTGTGTGAGATATGGTATGCTTGGTAACAGCATGGCGCGTATCGTTCTGGCGAGCGCTCCGGCGGGCAAAAACAAAAAGCTCTGTCTCCTCCCTACAGCCGACCAAAGCAATAGGGGAGTGAGGTGGGGCTTTTTGAGTCGTATAGACACGATTATCAGGGTTCAAAGCTATGTTATCACAGCTTGTCGGGCAGTATAGCACGCACTCTAGAGAACGCCAACTCTTTTGAGACAGTGAGTCTATGGGTTGCTACTCAACAGCACTGGGTGGGTTCGTCGATTCTTCGAGCGGATGGGGCACAGAACGATCAGGTTCAGAAAGAATCACGTGTGAGATACGCTTTAAGTGTGTATTTAGCGTAGCGATGATATGCACGAGTGCGGCCCGTGAATTGCCGTGATCGTGGGCACTATAGGCTTCCCAACGATGAAGTATCTGTTCAATGGTGTGGAAGTCTTTCGATAGCTGTCGGTCAAGGATTTCGAGTGCTATTACATTGTGAAGGGCATCACGTTCGGTGTCCTGGGACACCGATTCAGGGGTAAGAAGATTGTGAAGGACATCACGTTCGGTGTCCTGGGACACCGATTCAGGGGTAAGAAGATTGTGAAGGACATCACGTTCGGTGTCCTGGGACACCGATTCAGGGGTAAGAAGATTGTGAAGGGCATCACGTTCGGTGTCCTGGGACACCGATTCTGAGGGCAGAAGATTGTGAAGGGTATCACGTTCGGTGTCCTGGGACACCGATTCAGGGGTAAGAAGATTGTGAAGGACATCACGTTCGGTGTCCTGGGACACCGATTCAGGGGTAAGAAGATTGTGAAGGGTATCACGTTCGGTGTCCTGGGACACCGATTCTGAGGGCAGAAGATTGTGAAGGATATCACGTTCGGTGTCCTGGGACACCGATTTTGCCGAAAATCCTCCACCGAGCAAGGCATCAACACGTGCGCTCGTTGCCGCACGCGAGAGATCATCGTCACGTACTGCCGCCACCAGATCCGCTCGAAGTGCCGGGTCGGGGATGCGCGCCAGTTCGTAAACGTGCTTAATCGTGTCAGGGCGAGCAGCCACGAGTGCCCGTAGATCATCATCGAGTTGGAGTAGACGCATTCGGTTGGTCACATACGATTTACTTTTGCCAATCTGAGCGGCGATGTCGCTATAGCTGTAGCCTAAATCTTCTTTGAGTTGCCCGAAGGCCGTTGCTTCGTCCAGCGGGTGAAGATCCTGGCGTTGGATGTTTTCGATGAGTGCCAGCTCTCGCATAGTTCGGTGGTCGGCATCTTCTGCGCGAATGAGTGCGGGGATTGTCTCCCGTCCAGCGAGCGCGGATGCTCGCCAGCGGCGTTCACCGGCAATTAGTTCGTAGCGGCGGCCCGTCCCATCGTATTTGGTCAGAGGGATGGATCGCACAATAATCGGCTGGATCACGCCGTGAGTTCGGATTGACACCGCCAGTTCATCGAGGTTTGCGTCTGCGGGGTTTGTCCGTGGCTGATGACGGTTCGGCATGATCTCGCGCAGTTCAAGATCAACGACGACATGCTCGTGGCGCGCAGATCCCCAGAGTGGGCTTTCCTCCGTGGAGGGTGATGAGGGAAGATCTGTGGCATCTTGTGTGGTGCGGACGTGCAATGGGACACGCTTAGGTGGCATGGAGTAGCTCCTTTGCCAGTGTTCGATACGCTTCTGCTCCTGGGTGGGTAGGATCATACTCCAGGATGGATTGACCGGCTACGGTACTCTCAGGGAAGCGGACGGACTTGCGTACCGGATTAAACACTTTGCCGGGGAAGCGCGACTGCAGTTCGTGCAACACCTCCTGCTCATGCACAGTTCGTCCCTCGACCATTGTTGGCAAGATGCCGAGTAGCTGGAGCCGTCGGTTCGCACGCCGTTGGACCTTCTCGATGGAATCCATGAGTTGGTCGAGACCGCGTAGAGCGAGGTAGTGGCATGTTATCGGAACCAGCACTTCATCTGCGCAGGAGAGTCCGTTGATTGTGAGCTGACTGAGTGAGGGGGGGCAGTCCACCAGGATGAAATCGTAGTCGTCAGCCACATCAGCGAGCGCATCGCCGAGAATGTGTTCACGTCCCACCTCGTTGATCAGGTGGGCCTCGGCTGCAGCCAAGTCAATGGTGGCCGGGGCGACATGCAGACGACTACGGGGCTGAATGATCTCTCTGATGGGTTGGCGGGACACAATGACGGTGTAGATAGATGCTCGGAGCGTCGCGGGGTTGATGCCTACTGCTGCCGTTAGTGAGGATTGGGGATCTAAATCCACCAGCAGGACGCGCTGTTGCTGTTCGGCAAGCGCCGCACCCAGGTTAATGGTGCTGGATGTTTTGGCGACGCCACCCTTTTGATTGGCGAGGGTGATAATGCGGGCCATGATGGTGTTCCTTCAATGTCTGAGCCACTTGTTGAGATACTTGCCAATGGTTGTGGTGATACCAAGGCCATACCCGTAGCGCGAGCAGGTGCCACGTCCGAGATGCTCAATATAATCAGCAACAGGAAAGTCGAGCAATCCATAGCTGCGCCGCTGGGCCGCGTGCATGTTGCGCAGGCATGGTGAGCCGTGATGGAAGAATGGTGGCAGTCCAAGGTACTTGGTGCGATCAAGCAGCATGGCGTATGGATGAATGTAGCGTGTGTAGTAGCGATCACCGGCTTTCAGATCATAGCCGAAGCGATCCATCCAGTGCATGGAGCCGACCGCGTAGGCTCCTTGTGCGATCATTTGCTCCAGCATTGCTTCAAGAAAGCCTGGTCGCTGGACAATGCAATCCGAGTCGAGGGTGAAGACGTAGGGAGTGTTGCTCATACGGATACCCTGATCCATCGCGGGGCCGTGGTAGAGATTGGTCGAGTTAAGCTGCATGGTCACGACGGGGAATTGCTGGGCAGTGGCGGCGATATAGTCTCGCGATTGATCATCGGAGCCATTATCAATCAGGATCAGCGGTACGTCTGGATATGTCGTACAGAAACTCTCCACACAGGCAGTGGTGAGATCGGGCGTCTTGTAGTTAACGATGATCGCGGTGATCTGTGTGGGGCTGTACATCGCGGGTAGTCTCCTCAACATGGGTTGCTGCTGCTCATATGTTGTCGGTGAGAGCCATCCGCAACATCTGGCGCAGAGACTGTGGGCCATAAAGTGCCGCCAGGGTCAGAGCGTAGATGATTGGGCCGATCACCCAGAGCAGGAGGGGACCGGGCTGGGCGAGGAGTACCCATCCGGCAACTACGAGAGTGGCGAGGACGGGCTGGATGGCTTCACGGAGACCAAGGTGTACTGACGAGCGACTGGTTGGGATTACCAGATAGAGGATTATGGATGCAGCATGCATCGCGAGAGTGGCGATGGCGGCACCAAGGACGCCGATGTGTGGCAGGAGCAGGATGAGCAGTCCGGTTTCGACAATAGCCAGAGCTAGGGAAACCCAGGGCAGGAGCCGCTGTTGGCTGCGAGTCAGCAGGACGTAGTAGAGAGTGCTGCTCCAGAAATGGCCGACAATGCTGGGAGCCATAATGCTCAGGAGCGGTGCTGCGGTGAGAAAGTTTGATCCGGCGTAGAGCTGGATGAGGGTTGAACTGCTGACTGCGCTTAGCAGTGACAGCGGTAAGGAGAGGATCAGCATGATTCGGAAGCTGTTGCGGGCCAGATGATTGAACGCCTCCATGCTGACGCCGATCCGTCTGACTAAGTGAGGATAGGCCACACTAAAATAGAGTGCGGGTAACAAATTGACGCTCAATGTGAGGTTATTTGCCACACTGTAGATGGCGACATCGCTAGGCTGGAGTACGGATGCAATGATCAGGCGTGTGGTGTGCATCTGGGCCTGGGTAAGCAGGGTGGTCATCAGAATCGGCGCGGTGTGAAAGATCAACATGCGCCAGATCTGCCAGTCAACATGGAACATCCGTGGCTTTGGCAGTCGCCGCCATGCTGCCTGGAGGTAGCCAAGTTGGGCGAGTATCGTGGCGAGCAGTTGCCATTCAAGGATCTGCAATGCGCCGCCACCCGTGCTGAGGGCCACCACCGCCGCCACCACAGTGAGTAATTGAGCGATCATGTCGAGCCGAGCTACCGTAGGAATCTCTAGCCCGATCAGAATCACCGCACGTGAGAGAGCCAGTGGTGAGCAGAAAAGCATCAGCAAGGCCATGCGTGTAAGTTCGATGGTGTGCGGATCATAGCCCAGTGTGGGCAGGATCGCGATGGAGAGGAGGTAGAGACATGTGCAGTAGATCACGCGCATCAGCATCGCGTTTCCGATGTACTGCGTGATTTGCGAGGGAGCAGTGCTGACCTCACGGACGATAGTTAGTTCTAGCCCCGCCTCGCCCGCGAGGGCGAAGAGCCCCCAATAGGCGTAGGCTACCGCCAGACGCCCATATTCATCCACCCCAAGGATTCGTGTTATCAGCACCACGCCGGCAAAGCCGGCGATGCGTGCGGCCATATTGTAGCCGCTGAGGGTGAGGGTCTGTCGTACAAGCGTGCTGGTCACAGCTTGACTTTCATTGTACCCGTAGAGTTGGTTAGTCCGAGGTTACTTGGCCAGCTTTGAGGTTATCGCTGCTTGGCTGATCGGCTTTGCCGAGGAACAGACCACTGAGCAGGCCGCTAAAATAACGCCATAGGGCACCAAACTGACCGGACAACAGATCACCAAGCATAAATCGGAGGGCCACGATGGGCCAGAAGAGAAGCGTGGGGATGAAAGATATCGCCGTCGTGTGTTTCTTAAGGAAGAGAATCGTACTCTTCACCATATGGTAGCGGCGAATGCCCAGGTAATCGCGGGTGCTGGCCGATACGCTGTGCCATACCCGTGATTGGGGGACGAAATGGAGGCGGAACCCGCCGCGCTGGGCCATGAGACAGAGGTCGAGATCCTCTAAATAAAGAAAAAACTGCTCATCAAACAGTCCGACAGCCTCGAACACCTGTCGGCGGAAGAGCATTGCCGCGCCAAAAATGTAGTCTACATCGCGGCGCTGATCGAACTGGCCACGATCACGCTGGCCGCGTCCGGTGTCGGCGGCGGCCAGCACATATCGGCGGCAGCGTGAGCCAGCATACCAGAAGGTATCCGGGCGATCGTGGTAGTAGACCTTGGGGCCGAAGATGCCGGCGTGTGGAGCGGACGCAGCGGCATCCAAGAGGGCTGGGATCGTCTGTGGTTCGATGATCGCATCGTTGTTGAGAATGAAGATATATTCGCTTGTCGGGTCGGTCAGCACTCGGCGGATGGCAATATTGCATGCTCGGCCAAAGCCCACGTTTTTTGGCAAAGCGATAATTTCGATCTGCGGGGAGTGTTCGGCGAGGTACTCCGCCGAACCATCATCGGAGCCATTGTCAACCACCAGTACCCGGCATGGGGTACCACTCTGCTCGACCGAGCGAATACAATCTAGTGTTGTTTCTTTTAGCTTCCAGTTGATAACAACAATCGCGACCTGTGGATGAGTCATTGGGATACCTCTCTAAGTCCATGTATTTGATTACTGTGGCGACACCGGAAATCGGCTAAATGCCCCCCAACACCAGGCCAGCTTTGTCCAGTAGACCAGCGGTAGGGTATGCCAGTAGCGGCAGCGTACCTGTGGGTGGGTAAAGGTGCGCGCTGTGGCCCATGCGGCAATCAGTGGCGCGAGGAACAGGTAGGGCCAGCGATGGCGTGCCAGTGATGGCGTGCCGAGCTGGTGTGCATGACGAAGCCGAACTATTAGCGTAAAGGGGGCATCATCAACCCAGTGTCGCCAGACTGTTGCCAGTGTGGTGCGTGCCGGTCGGTGGTCAATCATCGCGCTCGGTTCAAAGTAGAGTCGGTAACCCAGCGTACGTAAACGCAGCGTCCAATCAAGATCCTCGGCACGACTACGGCGATCCTCCATTGGCCCACAATGCAGAGCAGCCTCCCGACGAATGCTAAGGTTCGCCGTGCAGAGAAAGGATCGCGGGCCACTGGATGTGCAGGGCAGCAAATCATGAAAGGCCGAAAGGTTATCGGCGAGTTGAATGTACGGATGATCCGCGAAGTCTACGGCACCACCAACGACCTGCTCACCGGCGCGATGGCGTGCAAGATGACGCGCAACCAGATGATCCATTGGCAGACAGTCATCATCGAGGAAGAGAAAGATCTCGCCACGTGCCTCAGCCATGCCCCGGTTCCGCTTATCAGAGGCGTGAGTCGGATGAGTCATGGGAATGAATCGCACATGAGCATCCTCCCGCACCAACCTTGGCTGATCGCTGCCGACGACCAAGACTTCCATCAGTTCACAATCAGCCAGTTGGAGCCTGAGCCGATCAGTGATCATGCCGATCAGTGTTGAGTTTGTATTGGGGATGATCACCGAAACATACGGTGTGGCGCTGTCTGCGCCTTGGCTTACCGCCATGTGACTGGCTCTCCTGGAGTATGAACTGACAACAGATTCACGGTTCGGCGCGCACCTCGGTGAGTACGAGTGGTTGCACATAACTCGTATGAATCGGTTTATACCCTTGGGTGTCGAGTGCGGCCAACAACGCAGCAAGCTCTGTCTGGTCAGTGACCAGTGTGGCATCAGTGACGCCGTGAGAATGGGCGAGCTGTGCCCAGTCATGGAGCGAGCTGGCTGTGGGGGTAAAAAACCAGTCTTTCTGGTCGAAGATGGGAGCGGCATTAAGGGGTAACCAGGCTCGATCAGTGATTAGCGCACGGGATGGAGTAGCACTGATTGCCTGGTTGAGTTCAAGAGAGAAACTTCGATCAGTCATAAGAACCTGGATGCCACGGGCGTGCATGCCAAACCCGATGATCACCAGGGAGATCATAGCACCCTGCCCGATTAACGAGAGACGCTGGTATCCTTCGCGGCATAGCCCGAGGATTGCGAGCAGGGGAAAAAAAGTAAGGGCGAAGCGTGCGCCCCACTCCATCCCGCCGTGCGGGCTACTCCCGCGTACCACAAGGATGAAGATGGCGTAGGCAGTCAGCCCGCCAAGCGTAGTAAGCAGGAGGATCCGTAGGCGTTGGTCGCCAGACCGCCAGATCGCACGGGTCTGACTCAGGCCGAGCAGTGCCCAGGGAGTGGTAAAAAGTAACCCGTGACCTGATCGGTAGTAACTCGGTAGGAACCAGAAGATCGCAGCAGCCAACGCGCAGATCAGCCAGCATGTTGTGAGCAGGCGTCTGACAAGTTGAGAGTCCGGGTTGAGGAAGCCGCAGATGATTGCCAGCACAGCGGCACCGGCCCAGACATTGTCGAGCCAGCCAGAGCTAATTTGCCCGTCTGAACCCGGTCCAATCAACAGATCGGGGATAGCTTGGAACTGCGCCGAGCGGATGTAGGCGAACGGGACGAAGATATATGAGGCGTCATCGGGGAGTGATTGCCCTCCAAACATGATTTGGTGCAGAGGGACGTAAGGCAGTAACAGGATGAATAAAATCGTCCCAGACCAGACAATCCCCCAGCGACGCTCGGTGACGAGCAGCCATGTTGCGGCGAGCAGCGCCCCACAAAAAAGAATTGTGTCTGGGCGCATATAAATCGCCAAGGCGAAGATCACGCTCGTCCCGGCCCACCGTAGGAGATCGGGCCAGGTTCGACGGGGTGGACGCAGATTCAGCACAAGCCAACTACCAGCCAGGATCAAACTGCTCGCCAGGGTATGTTCCCAGAAAATGACCGCGTAGATCAGCACAGGACTTCCGAGGCTGATCAGGAGCCACAGACCAATGCTGCGGCTTGCCGGAGCGACCAGATAGCAACTCAAGACGCAGATGGCGGCTCCCGCACATGCTGGGATGAGGTAGAGTCCATAACTGCCGAGCATCTGGTAGAAAGGCAAACTTAGCAGAGGGAATACCGGCAGGCGCCCCAAAGAGAGTGCGTGGCCACGAACCTGAAGGAATATAGGTGTAAAGCGCAGATCCGGATCAACGTTAATGCCACTGTAGGGTATATCAGTGTTAAGTCGCCCGCTCTCTAGGCGTAAATTGGACATCTGGAGCAGTTTTGCTCCTTCATCGGGTGACCAGATTGCATCAGGAGAAAGCCATCCGTAGGAGAGGACAAGGTAAAATACGAACGTGATGAGCCCATAGGCGAGCGGAGCCAGTGGGTGAGAAGAGAGGGTGAATATTTTCCACGTTTGACCCCCAGAGGGCGGGTTAATCATTGCGGCCACTACAACCCTCCGCCGCCTAGCAGTTTGTCGGAGAGAAGCCTGAAACCGGAAGGCTGGTGCTACACTGGTCGGTATGAAACGCAGCTTCAAAACGGCGGACTACGAAGCGACGCTGGACGTGCAGGTGCGGCTGGGTGACTGCC
>Ga0208376_1000005_pt1 | contig 57434 bp, 44 predicted proteins | sample CryBogmetaGMA25M_FD_184548 | JGI IMG/M metagenome (GOLD analysis project Ga0208376, IMG submission 184548) | Freshwater microbial communities from Crystal Bog, Wisconsin, USA - MA2.5M (SPAdes) | ecosystem: Environmental > Aquatic > Freshwater > Lake | place: Crystal Bog, Wisconsin, USA...
CCTGCACGTCCAGCGTCGCTTCGTAGTCCGCCGTTTTGAAGCTGCGTTTCATACCGACCAGTGTAGCACCAGCCTTCCGGTTTCAGGCTTCTCTCCGACAAACTGCTAGTGCCCCTGCACCTAGCTTCGCGCCGCCCAGTGCCCCTGTACCTAGCTTCGCGCCGCCCAGCGCCCATGCACCCAGCTTCGCGCCGCCCAGCGCCCCTGTACCTAGCTTCGCGCCGCCTAGCGCCCCTGTACCTAGCTTCGCGCCGCCCAGCGCAGGCCAGCCGCCGTATGCAATGCCGGGATACCCTCCGGCGCAGCATGGCCCGCCCTCCAGCCCGCCCGAGCCGTCAGGTCAAGGGTCGAATTTTGGTCTTCCCGCGTGGATGCGTAACTCCGCACGGCAGAGACCCGCTGAGGATGCGGCTCCAGTCGCCCCGATTATGACACCGGCGCTGCCGTCAGGCGACACCCAAAACCTGCGTAGTTGGCCGATTCTCCAGAAACGTCTGGTGACCGCGCTTGTTGCCTATGATCAGCATGCTGCGGAACAGGTGTGGAGCGAGACATGCGCGATCTACACGCCCGAGCAGATCTGCAACGAGTTGTTGACGCCCGTGCAGATAGCGATTGGTGATGGATGGCATCGTGGTGAGGTGAGCGTTGCTGCCGAGCATTTCAGCAGCCGCTTTGTGCAGAGCAAGCTGCTCAATCTGTTCAATGCCTCGTCAGATCACCCCGATGGGCCGATGGCAATTATTGCCTGCGCCCAAGGTGAACTCCACGAGATTGGCGCAATCATGATCAGCCTTTTCCTGCGCTGGGGCGGGTTCCATGTGATCTACCTCGGTCAGAATGTGCCAAACTCGACGATTGAGGAGATGGTTCAGCAGCTTGAACCACAGATACTGGGGCTTTCGGCTTCCACCGTTGAGGGATCGCACGGCCTGATTGCGGCAAGCCAACTGATTGCGCAAATGCCGTCGCCGCGTCCATTCTTCATGTATGGTGGTTTGGCATTTCGGATGCGGGAAGACCTTCAGTCTCGCGTCCAGAACGGTTATTACTTCCAGGGAGACATTCGCCAGATTGCGCGTGTGCTTGCCGAGAAGATCCGAAGTGCCTAATGGTATGTCACACTCGCTGTACTGACGTGAGTGCGGGATCTTGGTAGGAGAGCGAGGGCACATGGATCGCATAGAGATCGCGAAGCTGCTCGACAGCGGTCGTAGGCAGCTTCGCGACGAGGTTGTCGGTCTCATACTTACGCAGCCATTTTGGCAGCAGCGATTTGGCCCTGAGATCGCTGATCGTCTGACGCTCGATATTGAAAGCAGCCTGGTAGCACTCGCAAAGAGCGTCTATTACGGTTCGCCGATGCTCTTTGCCGACCATGTGCGCTGGCAGCGCAATCAGTTCCAGATGATGGGGTGTTCGACGGGTCGCATCCGCGAGATCTGTACCTACATATGGAATGCATCCAGCGAACAGCTCCCCGATCACACCCTGTCGGCGATCTCTGTGTCAATCCAGTCGGCGCTGGACGGGTTGTCGTATACTGGAGTCGCCCAGAACATGGGGGATCTGCACGTGGATCTGGCTGAGGCTCTGGTTGCCGCTACCTTTGATGCCCATTGGCACTGGCGAGTGGTCTACGGGCCGGAGGGCCGTGACCAATCGCTGTACGACGCATGGTTCTTTATTGATTACGCGATTGACGCCCTTGGCAACGGTAGATCTGAACTGATGCGGCAGCAACTGATCAGGATGCGGCAGGATCTCACCTCACGTGGCCTTAGCACATTTCATGTCCGGCAGTTGGTTTGGCTGCTCGACCAGGTGGCAGAAGCGCGGATGCCTGCGGAAGCGGTTGCGGAACTGCGACATGTTATGGGGGTGGCACTGCACGCCATTGATGATACGACGGAGAGCGGCCTCGCACTGCTAGGTGCCCAAGAGCGAATTGTCGCTGAGGTGGCCAGTCAGCTTACGACGGTCGGCTTAAGCCCGCACGATGATCAAACATCATCGGAGGTTGGCTGGTATCTGGCCTATCTCGCCGACAGTATCGCCGCCGGAACCCCAGAACCGATGTGTAGCTATACGCGGTGGATGCAGCACTGGTTGGCAGACCAGGGGTTGCCTGATACGCCGCTACGCCATAGCTATGAGGCCCTGTCTGTCGCAGTAGGTCGGCATCTTCCGGAGTACGCTGCACGTGAGGCAATGTCTGTTTTGCAGGTAGCCCAACGCCTGCTTTAGTTAGTGTGACGGGTTAATAAAGTTTCGGAATTGGGATAAACCCTCCCCGAGTCCCTCCCACTCGCGCCCAGGAGAAAGTACCATGACCAGCGCTGTAGAAACCTTCTCGCTGCCTGCTTTGCTTGGTATCCCACGGAGCAAGGGCTGCCTCATGAGCTCTGAGCAGGTTCGGACGCTTGCTGCGCTGCTGCTGCGCAATCGTCCGTCAGATCTGGCGTGCTGCTTTCTTGGCGGTGCGCTTACTGTCGGTGGGCGACCAAACGATACCAGTAACGTGGTGGTGTTGTCCGAAACGTTCGGTGTCGCACCCTTCTTGGTACTCGCGGGTCAGCAAGGATGTAGTGCTTTGCTGACATGGATGGAGGGCTCCCAGTATCGTACTCAGATCATCACCGATCCGGAGTATGTTGACCAAGCCACCCTGGTTCTTTCCCAACTCAGCGATCACGATTACGCCATGAATACGATGGTGGAGACTGAGGTGCAGCGGGCCTATGTCTCCAAACTCGCCGCAGCACTTGTATCTGAGGTGAAACTATCTGAGGCCGATTACCACGCGCTGATGCCGGGCGAGCAGCGCTGGCTGACGATGGCGATAGCGATGACGACTCGTACGGGGGCTGATGCGCTGCTGACGATGCCCGATATGCAGCAGGTATTTCGTGACTTTGGGGTGCGGCGTGCGCTGTTGGGTCAGCTTGATGCTGATCAGCACCAACTGACAACGTTGGCCTCGGATGGTGGCATATCCCCGATGGTTCTGACGATCCACCACGGAGTCGTTGCCAGTGTGATCCGTCGTGGTCGGCCTGGGAGCGCCACGTCAGTTGAGGCCAGTGGCCTTGGCGGTGCCGAGAGCTGGATTGGCAGCGATAGCCTGACCGCTGTGCCTTTGCTGCGCGATGAGCGTGTGTGGGGGCTTTTACTGGTGGTAAGTCCGCGACCACTCTCGGGGCCGGCTCACGCGACGCTGCACGGTATTGGTACTCTTTTGGCGATGAATGTGGGTGTGGCTCCGCAATCGGCTACTCCGTCTCAGGTGGCTGTGCCGACAGGGAACACCTCTACGGTGCGGGGTGGGGATGGCCGCGCATCGTCGGCGCGTGCCCCAATTGAGCAACAAGGTACATCAGCGAGTCGCCTCGGATCTTCACGCGGCTCCTCGCACTTCATGCGTGATCTTGGATCGCTGCTGGCACAGATTGGCGATGCCGTACTCCTCGTTGATAGCAGAGGCCAGGTTGCCGACTACACTCCCGCCCTTGCCCATTTGCTCGGAATCGGTGGGAATGCCCATGGCCAGCCCCTGATCGCAAGCGGGGGAGCCTGTCTGGCACCACTTCTCACCGAAGTGCTAATGGATGAGCAGGTTGAGCCGCGTGATGTCGAGCTCCCTGGTGGGGGGCTGGCGACAGCGCGGGTGATCGAGTTCTCGCAGGGGCTCTGGGCCTTTGTTCTTCAGGCGCACAATGCCACTCCCGCCGCTTCTCCTGAGTCTGAGTCCGCCGTGTCCGATATGCCAGTCCCGCCGATACAATCGAGTACGGTTCCCGATGGTGAGCGCAACGAAAGCTTCCTGTCGAACTTCTCGAATATCATCCGGGTGCCGCTGCGCGAACTGCGTGAGTTGATCACACGGGTTCCCGCCGCTGGCGAGCTGAATGAGCAGCAGTCGCGACTGATCGGCCAGGTTGTTCGGCTCAATAGCGAACTGACGATGCTGGTGAACGACCTGCTGGCCCTGGGGCAGATTCGGCTTCAGGCTGGGGATCATCGTATGCCCCTGCGCCTGGATCTTCTGCTCGATGCGGCGGTGGGCACCCAGTATGCCGAGTTTGGTCGGCGTGGACAGCACGTCACCACGGATATTCAGCCCGGATTGCCACGGGTGATTGGCTCTGAAGAGGGCCTTGGACGTGCGGTGGCATCCCTGATTGATAACGCCATCAAATATAGCCCGGCCGGTGCGCAGATTCGGGTCGTCGCACGCCATGAGGATGGTGATATGATTGTAACTATCGAGGACACTGGTCCTGGCTTGCTCCCCGAAGAGATCGAACAGGTCTTTGACCCCTTCTTTCGTGCCGAGAGCACCGCGAGCCTGGGTATCTCGGGGCGTGGCCTGGGCCTCACGATTACGAAGGCGGTGATCGAGCAGCACGGCGGACAAATTTGGGTTACGAGTGTCTATGGTAAGGGGTGCGCGTTTCATTTCCGCCTGCCCGTTGCTGAAGCAGAACCAGCCCGGCATTAGCGTGCGGGCAGCCAATGCCAGTCAGGGCAACGTAGCGCTACCCATGCAAAGGATGACCCTATGCGCTATAGTATCCTGATAGTTGAGGGTGACGCCGCCCGTAGGCACGCATGGGAGGAGGCGATCCTTAAGGCTGCCATCATCCATGAGGTTGCGATAGGGGTGACGACGGCTCGCTCAGCGGCGGTGGCACAGTTTCAGGCCGGACATAAGCAATTTCACCTGTTGGTTGCCTCGCTATCGAATGGTGGTGTTGGCCTCGCGGGACGTCTGCGTTTGCGGAGTCCACACCTGCGTGCGCTACTCTTCCATCCGTCTGCGGCTCCGGCAGATGATTTGCGCGATGCGCGCTGGCTTGGCTATACGTTGGCGAGCGAACCAGAGGATCTGGAGGCCTTGGTTGATGCGGTGGGACGTGCATTGGGCCTGCCGCTGGCCGATGACCCGGGTGCGCAGGTTCGTCCGCCCGCAACCCTTCGCGATGTGGAGATGCTGCTTGATGTCCTGCGCTGGCAGACGAAGGCGCAGTTGATCCTCTATACCGACTACATTGGCAACACCGTCGCCCAGCGTGGGGATCCAGGCAACCTCGATCTGAGCGCAATCACCTCGCTGATCGCCGGGAGCTTTGTGAACTCGTTTGAGCTTGGGCGTGCGCTGCGAGATCCCAACACCCACTACCTAAACCTTGTGGAGGGTGAACATTTTGATGTCTACGCCGCCAACGCGGGAAATCACCGCTTGTTGTCCCTTATTTTTGACAAAGAGTTTGTGTCCCCCAAGCTTGGCTATGTATGGTTGCAGCTCAAGCGTAGTGCGAGCCAGCTCTGCCAGATGCGGATCGTCGAGGGTAGCGTCGGCGATGTGATCTCGGCTGAATTGACGGCATCGCTCAACACCGAGTTTGATCGGCTGTTCGGCAACGATCTCCTGGAGGTACAGGACGCCCCCAGCACCTCGCCCAGGCGGCCAGTATAGGAGTACGCGAATGGCACGCTCGCAATTAGTCCTCTCTACGCAACAGCTTCACGAACTCAAGCATTTGCTGACTCAGTTTAGCCAGCAGGCCGACGTGCGCTTTGCGATGCTGGGTGATCTGAGCGGCCTGGACATTGTGAGCTGGGACAGCGGCACCGGCACCGATATCGGCAGTGTGGCGGCGTTATCTGCGGGGGATATGATGGCGACACTGGAGGTTGGTCGTTTGCTTGGCGGCAAACGGGCCTGCAACCTGATTGTGCAGGAACACGACGACCTGACCATTCTCATCTCGCGGATTGGCGAGGCGCTGCTGCTGCTCATCGCGACAGCCCGTGATGTTCCTCTAGGGTGGTCGCGGCTGGCGCTCAAACGCTCAAGCGACAAAATCTTGGCGATTGTTGGCAGTGCGGCGATGGTTCCTCCACCCGACGCGATCTCCGAGGACTTTGAACGATCATTTGCTGCCCAGATTGACAATATCTGGTGACCGATCCCCTCACGGCTGCGACATTACGAGGCAGACATGTTCATCAACTGGGCGCTAGGTGAGCTCAACCTAAAAATCGTCTACTACGGGGCAGCGCTGAGCGGGAAGACCACAAATCTCCAGTACATCCACGCCCGCACTCCGGCCAGTCTGCGCGGGCGGCTGATCTCGCTGAAGACCCAGCAAGACCGTACACTCCTGTTCGATTTTCTCCAGCTAGAGATGGGGAAGGTGAATAACCTTAAACCGAAATTTAAGCTCTACACGGTGCCCGGCCAGGTCTACTATGCGGCGAGCCGCCGCCTGATTCTTCAAGGCACCGACGGGGTTGTGTTTGTGGCCGACTCGCAGGCCGGACGCATGGCGGAGAACCAGGAGTCCTGGTACACCATGGAACAGCACCTGATCGAGCTAGGGCACGATATCAGCACTTTCCCGATCATCGTGCAGTTTAATAAGCGCGATCTGCCGCACGTCATATCGGCGGCCGAGCTGCGGAATCAGCTCGATGTTCAACAGCGCCCCTGCTTTGAGGCATCGGCCCTGCGCGGGAATGGTGTGTTTGATACGCTAAAGGCGATTATGAACGCGGTGGTGATGCAGGTGCGCCGATCTTTGTGAATTGAAACTGGCGCACGACGCCAACGGAGTTGTCGTATGTACATGCATGGCTCCTTCTCGCTACTGAGTCCGCCGACGCTGCTCCAGGCGTTCTGCCAGGAGCGGCGCTCGGTCTATCTGGCGGCTCGCCTTGACCGCGCTGCGGCGGCTGTCTGGATTTGGGAGGGTTTGATCGTGGCGGCTACCTGCGATGGGTTGGAGGGCCACGAGGCAGTGTATCGCCTTGCGGGCTGGGACTCGGGACTCTTCACGGTTGCGCCGATCTATACGAGCCCGGTTCCAACGATGGAGGCGACCTGCGAGGAACTGCTGCTGGAGGCGGCCCGGCGACGTGATGAGGACTATTCGGATTCAGATGATATGTCTGCCAGCACGCTACTGGTGTAGAACATTGAGAGGGAGGGTCTGTCATGCCACAGACAACATCCATTACCGAAACGCTTCAGGCTGCCACGTACGACCAGAATGTGCGGATCGGCGGGCTGCCGTTCTTCGAGGCGATTGGCTCGCGGCAGCTCTCCGCCGTGAGCTATGTGACGCTGCTGCATAGCCTCGCGACGGTGTACGATGCCTTTGAGCAGGTGATTGTGCAGACGAGCGACTATGCGCTGCGCACGATTTGGGGGCGGGATCTGCACAAGCAGTTGCTTTTACAGCAGGATATTGCCGCCTTTGCCGGTACTCAAATTCACAGTGTTCCGGCAACCGATCTTGGCGCAGAGGTGCTGGCCGAAAATATTCGGATTCGGGCGACCCTTGATCCGCGCTCGCTGCTGGGCAGTGCTTACGCGCTTGCGACCTGGTATATGGGCGGCAGGGCCATCTGTGAGCAGTTGATGCATACCCTGCGGCTGAACAGCACAACCGGCGTGGGCTATCTGGCGAGCTTTGATAGCTGGGGGCAGGCGCACTGGCCGCAGTTCGCCCAGAGCCTGAACGTTATCCCGCTTGAGCCAGAGGCACACAAACAGGTGGTACTGGCGGCCCGTGAGACGCTCGACGGGATTGAGCAACTCGTTTATCTGCTGCACCCACTGAACGATAATCCGACCAGTGAGCTAGTAACGCTGCTCAATCCGTTGGCGGGCAACCACCCGATCACGGGAGATCTGAACGAGATCAAGGCCATGATGCGGGCGTATGAGCGCATTTTGCGGCAGTTTCCATATATGGATCTGCGCTATGGGGTACGTGGCCGCAAGTTCTGCTGGAGCGATGCGGGCTGGCTGTTATCGCTCACATCCGAGAGTCAGGAGAGCGTGAACCATCAGGTTCAGTGGCTCACGCGATTGCTCTCGATCCGTGGATTGCCCCAGTGGCACATGGAGTGTTACCTCCAGGTTCTTTACGAGGAACTCATCCATGCGCTGCCTGCCAACCGTGACCGCTATGCGACCCTGGCCGGGGCAGCGCAGATGCTCGCGCATGAGCGCCGCGCCAGCGTCAGTGATGCAGCCTTGGTGGGGCTAGACAACGCCTTCTACGAGCATGTGGGGCCAGAGTGGCGGGCGTGGATGCCCAACTGTGGCGGCCTGCTGGCATCGGCAGTTGCCGATGAGCATGCGGGGATCGCTCACGCCCTGGCGGGCATTGAGAAGTGGATGAGCGACCCGGTTCGCTTTCCAGAGGGCTGGCTTGCGGCGGTGCGGGACGTGATCAGTCGGACACGTACGCCCAATAGCCGATAGCCGATAGCCGATAGTACTACAGTTGTAACTATACTTCGCAGAAAGGCTCCTGCCGATCACCCCCCTAGCCCCCCCGCAAGCGGGGGGGATCAATGCATTGATCCCCCCGCTTGCGGGGGGGCCAGGGGGGGTGATTCAAACTACAACTGTAGTAATAGCCGATAGCAGAAACAAACACTCCCGTGTGGCCGAGATCTCGACCGCACGGGAGTGTTTGTTTTGTTGCAATAGACAAGGTGTCAGGTGTCAGCGATCTGCATAACGTCATAGTGTTATGATGTATTTCGTACCATAATTTCGTACTAAGGACGAACGATGCGAATCCTCCTCCTCCGCGTACTCTACAAGATCCTCGGCATCCTGACCATGATGGCCGTAGTCATGTATCTGATCGTATGCCTGTATCTCTTCTTCACCCAGGAGCGCATCATTTTTCACCCCACCGTGCTTGCCCACGACTTCGCGTACCCTTTTACACGCCCTTATACAGAGCAATTTCTGCCGGTCGCTGGCGCAACACTTGCGCTTGTCCACTTCACACAGCCGAACCCCCGAGGAGTGGTGCTCTATCTGCACGGCAATGCCGACACCCTCCGAAATGCCGACACCATCGCGGAGCGGTTTATCCGCTGCGGGTACGATGTGATCCTCTTCGACTACCGTGGCTATGGCAAGAGTACGGGAAGCATCACCAATGAGGAGGATCTCCATCGCGACGCCCAAGCTGTCTATGACTATGTACGACAGTCCTATCACGAGGATCAGGTTATTATCTACGGGCACTCGCTGGGCAGTGGGCTGGCCATTCCGCTTGCCGCTACCCATTCGCCCCGGATGCTCATCCTCGAGTCACCGTACGTCAGTATGGAGGATGTGGTCGCGCAGAAGATGCCCTACATCCCCCTATTTCTCCTCAAATACCCGTTGCGGAGCGATCAATGGATTGGCAAAGTACGCTGCCCAATCTACTTTTTTCACGGCAGCAATGACGACCTGATCCCATACGAATCCAGCGAGCGCCTACAGGCATATAGCAGCATGCCAACGCAACTCATCCGAATTGACGGCGGCGGGCACGCGAATCTCATAAGCTTTGCGGTCTATCGTACGGCACTCGATCGCATTTTGCTCGCCACGCAATAGACCCTCACCCGACATTCGTGTCATCCGCCACACCAAGCGAGACCGTGGAGCAGAAAACGAGACAATCGCCGGGTAATGCACGAGGAGGTTTGCTATGCGCATGTCATTGCGGCTTATGCGGCTTGTATTGGGGATCGTGCTGCTGCTGACGCTAGTGCCGTGTGGGGGTATAACACGTTCGATGATCGCCGCCGCTGAAGGCATAACGCTGCCGCAGGTCAGCGCGGGATCTGGCAACACCTGTGCGATGAACAGCGCTGGCTGGCTTTCTTGCTGGGGGGATAACTCCTGGGGACAGACGGATGTGCCGAGTAACCTGGGGATGGTCAGCCAGGTCAGCGCGGGAGCGGATCACACCTGCGCGGTCACCCTCAGCAACACTCTCCGCTGCTGGGGGCTTAACACCTCTGGTCAAGCGACGGTGCCAAGCGATCTAGGGACAGTCAGCCAGATCAGTGCGGGAGATTACCATACCTGCGCGGTCACCAGCACCCAATCCCTCCGCTGCTGGGGGGATAACGGCTATGGTCAGACGAATGTGCCGAGCGACCTAGGGGCAGTCAACCAGATCAGCGCGGGACATTACCACACCTGCGCAGTCACGGGTGCCAATGCCCTCCGCTGCTGGGGGTGGAACGCTAACGGTCAGGCGACGGTACCAAACGATCTAGGGACGGTCAGCCAGGTCAGCGCGGGAAGAACCCACACCTGCGCGGCCACCAGCTCCCATGCCCTCCGCTGCTGGGGGGAGAATGCCTTTGGTGAGGCGACGGTGCCGAGCGATCTAGGGGCGATCAGCCAGGTCAGTGCGGGAATGTTCCACACCTGCGCGGTCACCGGCACCCAAGCCCTCCGCTGCTGGGGGGCAAATAACTATGGTCAGGCGACAGTGCCGAGCGACCTGGGGGCGGTCGGCCAGGTCAGCGCGGGACATTACCATACCTGCGCCGTCACCCTCGCCCATGCCCTCCGCTGCTGGGGGGATAACGGCTTTGGTCAGGCGACAGTACCGAGTGACCTGGGGGCAGTCAGTCAGGTCAGCGCGGGAAGCATTCACACCTGCGCGGTCACCGGTGCCAACGTGCTCCACTGCTGGGGGGCGAACTACGATGGTCAGGCGACAGTGCCAAGCGACCTGGGGGCAGTCAGTCAGGTCAGCGTGAGGGGCCATACCTGCGCGGTTACGAGCGCCCATGCCCTCCGCTGCTGGGGGAGGAACGACTATGGTCAGGCGACGGTGCCAAGCGATCTAGGGACGGTCAGCCAGGTCAGCGTGGGAGATTACCACACCTGCGCCGTCACCCTCGCCCATGCCCTCCGCTGTTGGGGGGACGCTGGTGCGGCGACGGTGCCGAGCGGCCTGGGGGCGGTCAACCAGATCAGTGCGGGAGGAGACCACACCTGCGCGGTCACGAGCGCCAACGTCCTCCGTTGCTGGGGAAATAACGCCTTTGGTCAGGTGACGGTGCCAAGCGACCTGGGGGCGATCAGCCAAATCAGCGCGGGATGGTACCACACCTGCGCGGTCACTGGCACCAATATCCTCCGCTGCTGGGGGAGGAACGACTCTGGTCAGGCGACGGTGCCGAGCGACCTGGGGGCAGTCAGCCAGGTCAGCGCGGGATATGGGTACACCTGCGCGGTCACGAGCGCCAACGTCCTCCGCTGCTGGGGCGATGCTGGTGCGGCGACGGTGCCAAGCGACTTGGGGGCGGTCAGCCAGGTCAGCGCGGGATATAAGCACACCTGCGCGGTCACGAGCGCCCATGCTCTCCGCTGCTGGGGGGATAACTCCGCTGGTCAGGCGACGGTGCCGAGCGACCCGCTTGGGACACCAACGACATACGCCATCTCCGGCAGTGTACGTACAGATGCCGGGGTAGGAGTTGCGGACGTTACCGTCACCACCAACACGGGTCTCAGTACACCGACCGCCGCCGATGGCTTGTTCACGCTCACGGGCGTTGTACCGGGATCATACACGCTCACCGCAAGCAAGAGTGGCTACACATTTACCCCCGCCACACTCAGCGTCACCGTGCCGAGCGGCAATCTCAGTGGGCAGGACTTCATCGCGATGATCGTGGACGTTGATGCCCATATTGCTCAGGAGTACCAGTTGACGGGCAAGGAGTTGTCGTTGACGATCACGACGGGCAACAACGGCCCCAAGGATCTTGTGGGAGCCATTGTGGATGATCCTCTGCCCGAACCCGCGTCTGGTACCACCTGGACATGGACATGCACCGCAACCGGCGGCGCGGATTGTGGTATCCCCGTGGCGGGGATCGCGAATCAGGTCACGCATGGGGCAACTTTCACCCAAGTCATCACCGGGACGGGAAACATCAAGCAGCAGCTAGGCCATCTCTCGGTGGGTGGATCGGTGGTCTTCACGGTGACGGGCACCCTGAATAATGTCCAGCGATGGAACAATACGCCGGTGCTGATTCTGCCGTCCGGGATCGTCAATAAGAATGGCTCACTGCCATCCGCCCCGTCGGTTGGGCGATACCAGGTGATGATTCCGCTCGTTCAGCGGTAGGGGAAGTGGGGAATCTATTTGTCCCGCAGAGCGAAGGGAAGCGTCCCGGCGTCTATATCGAACGCCGGGACGCTTCCCTTCTGCGGGATATGACGATGAGATGATTAAACATTTCCGCGTCCCTTTGTCGAGCGGACACGATCTTGCCGACAGCGTCACCGGATACGCGGCTGCTCGGTGGCGTTACTCAGGGGAGATTTCCCGAGAGATACCGTGATTTTCTGGCCTCATATCTACTTTTTCGTAGACATCTTCGAGTGCAAGAGTACATTCAACTGAGCGAATGATAATACTGGAACCAATACCAATGGCCTCGTGAAGCAACCACTGGTCATTGCTCTGTCGTGAATAACACTCAACATGGTAATGATCTTGTGCGATAAGGATATACTCTTGTAAGGTTTCTATTGTGCGGTAGTTTTGAGATTTCATTCCCCGATCATAGCGTTCCGTTGACGGTGATAGTATCTCGATGAGAACTAAAGGATTGATGAGTGTATCAAGCGCATCATCGGTGAATTGAGGCTCTCCGCACATAATGACAATATCGGGGTATGTATTCAGTCCGGTACGAGTTACTTTCACACGCATATCGCTGGGGAATATTTGACACGGCTTCTTACGCAGTTGACCATGCAGGGTCGCAAGTGTATTTCCTGCAATGAGATTATGAATTTGTGATGCGCCCGTCATCGCATAAATATGACCACCATAATACTCGTGCTTGCTTGTGCTTGCACGCTCAAAGTCAATATATTCTTGTTCAGAGATGGATCGTTTTGGTTGTGCCGTCATGGTATATCGCCTTTGTGGATAACAGCGCGCAGACAAACACCATGCTGCCCATGATAGCGGTTTTGTGCTGTTTTTGCAATAAGGGACTAGACAGGGTTTCAGGTGCGAGGTTTCAGGTTTCAGGCTGAGCGCAGCAGGATGCCACATTCTGGCCTGAACTGTAAAGTATCTGCGAACCTTGTCCTACCGCAAAAAGTACGCCGTCTTCGTTTTCTTTGCGTCTTCGCGTCTTTGCGTCACATCATCACCATACGTTCGACGCAAAGGCGCAAAGACGCAAAGACGCTCGTTTCGCTCTACGTGACCCATTTTCCATCCGCCTCTGCGGTGTTGGGCGACGAGATTAACACGCGCCTCGGCCTCCGTGTTTCCGCGCTGATTGGCTTGTCGCGGACTCTGTCCGGCAGCCTTGTCATGAGCCGCTGGTAGGATGGGGGGTACTCGACCTCCTCGTTGACACTGCTCTGTCACCATGTTACCATTCCAGACATCTGCGTTGTATCTAAATGTCATGGACGTACGCATATGCCACCTGAACTGCCCGTGTGGGCGCAGACCTACCTCTACCCGCCGCTGGTGGTGGTGGCGATCTGGGTGGCGATCACCGCCGGGGTGATGTCGTTGAACCGGCGCGGGCCACGGGCCGCTCGCCTGGGGTTGTTGCTCAGCCTGCCCCTGCTGGGGGTGGCCCACTGGCAGCTTGCAGAGGTTCGGCACGACTTGAGCGCCCTGGGAGCCTACCGCGCTTTTGCAGCGGGCATGGTTGTTTGGTCGTGGCACGAACTGGCCTTCTATAGCGGCGTGATCAGCGGCCCCTGGCGACGCCCTTGTCCGCCCCACGCTCGTGGGGTTGTACGATTCGGCTACGCCTTGGGGACGCACCTCTACCACGAACTGGCCTGTATTGTTGAACTGGCCCTGATGCTCTATGTGCTAGGCGACGCCACAAACTGGGTCGGTATGCTGATTTTTTGCCTGAGCTGGGCGCTTCAGCATAGCGCCAAGCTGAATGTGTTGCTGGGCGTCCCCTGGCTCCAGGTCGATCTTTTCCCCCCGCACCTGCGCTACCTGGGCAGTTACTGGGCGCGCCGCCCGGCGAGTGCCTTCTTCCTGCCCTCGGTCTCCGTCTCCACGCTGCTGGCCGGGCTGCTCTGGCTTACGGCGGGCTCGCTGATGCCCAACCCGGTGGCGGTGCGCCTGGCCCTGATCGCCAGCGTGGTGACACTGGGGGCATTGGAACATTGGTTGCTGCTCCTGCCCGCCCGCGTGGCCACCGCCGCCGGGCAGGTGGTGGAGTAGGCGGGAGGCGGGAGGCAGGAGGCAGGAGGCAGGTGGCAGGTGGCAGGTGGCAGGAGGCAGGAGGCAGGTGGCAGGTGGCAGGTGGCAGGGAATCCCGCCTCCCGCCTCCTGCCTCCTGCCACCTGCTACCCCCGCCTCCCTGTTGCCTCTTCCCGCCCCTTCGAGTATCATGGCCGGCGAGCAAGGAGGAGCGTATGCTCGAAACCATTTTCTCGCCCCGGTCGTTGGCTGTGGTTGGCGCGTCGCCAGACCCTGAGCGGCTCGGGCATGTTGTCCTTAAGAACATTATCGTCAACGGCTATGCCGGAAGTATTTATCCTATTCACCCGACCGCAACGGTCGTGCTTGATCTCCCCGCCTACCCCAGCATCACGGTTCTGCCTGAGGTACCGGATCTGGTGGTGATTGTTATTCCGCCTGAGCATGTGATTGCGGTGGTGGAGGAGTGTGGCAAGAAAGGTGTGAAGGGGCTGGTGGTGATCACCGCCGGCTTTAAGGAGGTGGGCGGCGAGGGGAAGGAGCTTGAGCGCCAGTTGCTGGCTAAGGTGCGTGAGTACGGGATGCGGATGATCGGCCCGAACTGCCTGGGTATCATTGATACGGTCAGCGATCTGAATGTCTCGTTTGCCGGTATGATGCCGTTGAGCGGAGAAATCGCGCTGATGTCGCAGTCGGGTGCGATGTGTACGGCCATTCTGGACTGGAGCCGGGCGCAGGGGATTGGATTTTCGCGCTTTGTGTCACTTGGCAATAAGGCCGATGTGGATGAGGTGGCCCTGCTGCATGCCTGGAACCGTGACCCGCACAGCAAGGTGATTCTGGCCTATCTGGAGGGGATCACCGATGGGCCGGGGTTTATCGCCGCCGCCCGCGAGGTGACGAAGCAGACGCCGGTGATCGCGATCAAGAGCGGCACCACCGCCGCCGGAACGCGCGCCGCTTCTTCGCATACCGGCTCGCTGGCTGGCTCTGAGGCCGCCTACGAAGCGGCCTTTAGCCAAAGTGGCATTCTGCGCGCCCGGACGATGAACGAACTGTTTGACTTGGCCATGATCTTTTCCTACCAGCCGCTCATCCAGGGCAACCGTGTTGCCATCATCACCAACGCCGGTGGTCCCGGCATTCTAGCCACCGATGCCGTTGAGCGCAGCGGCCTGAAAATGGCCAGCTTCACCCCCGAAACACTGGCCGTCCTGCGGGCCAATCTGCCGGTGACGGCCAATATTTTCAACCCGATTGACATTATCGGTGACGCCCGCAGTGACCGCTACCGGATTGGGATTGATGCCGCCCTGGCCGACCCGAACGTGGATGCGGCGATCATTCTGCTGACGCCGCAGGCTCGCAGCGACCTGATCGAGACGTGTCTGGTGATCATTGAGCTCTCGCGCGCCTACGGCAAGCCGGTGGCAACAAGCTTTATGGGCGGCTATAGCCTCGGCCCATCAACCGAGATGCTCAGCGTCAATAAAATTCCCAACTACACCTTCCCCGAGCGGGCCGTCCAGTCGCTCTCATCTATGGTGCAGTACAGCACGTGGCGCCAGCGCCCCGCGCCCACCTATCGTAGCTTCGAGGTTGATCAGGAGCGGGTACGCACGCTCTTCAGCAGCGTCCGCGAGTCGGGTCGGGTGGAGTTGGGCGAGATCGAGGCCCGCGATGTAATCGAGGCATACGGGATGCGCCTGCCCCAGAGCCGCCTGGCCACCTCACCCGACGAGGCCGCCAAGATCGCCGCCGAGATCGGCTTCCCGGTGGTGATGAAGATTAGCAGCCCCGATATTCTGCACAAGAGCGACATCGGCGGCGTGAAGGTAGGCGTGAGCGATGCATCCAGCGCCCGCGATACCTACGAGCTGATCGAGTATCGCGCCCGCAAGTATAGCCCCGGTGCCCGGATCTGGGGCGTGCTGGTGCAAGAGATGGTGCGCAAGGGTCGCGAGATGCTGGTCGGTGTCACCCGTGACCCGCAGTTTGGCCCGCTGGTGGCTGTTGGCATGGGCGGCATTTATGTCGAGGTACTGAAGGATCTGGCCTTCCGTCTCGCCCCGATTAGCGAGATGGAGGCAAGTGAGCAACTGCGCTCCATCCGCACCTACCCGCTGCTGCGAGGCGTGCGCGGCGAACCACCCGCCGATATTGCCGCGATAGAAGAGACGGTGCTGCGGGTCAGCCAGTTGGTCACCGACTTCCCTGAGATTGTTGAGATGGACATTAACCCCCTGGTGGTGCACAATCAGGGCGAGGGCGCAATTGTGCTGGATGCGCGGATTATCCTGAAGTAGTAGTGATATGGTGATATGGTGATGGTGAATGCAGTTCACCGTTCACCTTATCCAGGAGGCAGCCATGGCTACGCTCTACGTCGCTTCAACCGAAACCTTCGTCGGCAAGAGCGCGGTCTGCATCGGCCTGCTCCGCCGTATGCAGCGCGATGGGTTCGATGTCGGCTATATGAAGCCGGTCAGCGTCTCGGTCACCCACACGACCGACCGGGTGCTTGATGAGGATGCCGCCTTTATCCGCGAGGCTCTCGGTCTCGCCGCGCCGCTGGAGCAGATTGCCCCGGTGCTGATTACCCCCGGTGTGGTCGAGTCGATCATGCGGGGACAGCCCGCCAACTTCGCTAAGATCCTGCGCGAGGCGTACCTCAATGTCTCGCGTAATAAAGACGCTGTGGTGCTTGAAGGGACGAATACCTGGTCGGAAGGTGCGCTTCTTGATCTGAGCGCCGATCAGGTGACGGATCTGCTCCAAGCACCGGGCCTGCTGGTGAGCCGCTATAGCACGCCGCTCAGTATTGATGCTATTCTGGCTGTGCAACGCTATGTCGGCGACCGGCTGATCGGTGTGTTGCTGAACCAGGTGGAAGCTCCCCAGCGCGACGTTGTGCAGAGCCGGGTGGTGCCCTTCCTGGAGTCGCGTGGTATCCCGGTGCTTGGCCTGATTCCCCACGACCCCACCTTGGCCGGGATCAGCGTCGAGGAGCTGATCGAGCATCTTGGCGGGCAGCTAATCGGTAAGCGGGAGTGGTGCGAGAAGACGGTTGACTCGCTGATGATCGGGGCGATGGGTGCTGAGTCCAGCCTCTCGTTCTTCCGCCGACGTCCGAACAAGGCGGTGATCACCGGCGGCGACCGCAGCGACATCCAGTTGGCGGCCCTGGAGACAAGCACGAACGTCCTGGTACTTACCGGCAATGTTCGCCCCGCCTACCAGGTTGTTGACCGGGCCGAGGATCGTCAGGTGCCAATCATCATCGTTCCTGACGATACGTTGATCACGGTGGATCGTGCCGAGAGCCTTTTCGGTCGCGTGCGCTTCCATCAGACGGCAAAGCTCGCCCGCTTCATCGAGTTGATGGATGCTAACTTCGATTTTGCCCGCCTCTATCAGTCCCTTGGCATGACCAAAAGCTAGTATATTATGGGTAGGGGCGGCTCACGAGCCGCCCCTACAACTTCACTATGTCAGAGCCCGAGATGATTGGCCCGCTCACCTTTGTTGAGAACGCCGACTACCCTTACCCCTTCACAGTGGCTAAACCGCCCCGCTTCTGGATGGAGGAGACCGGCGGCGTCCTGGGCGCGGCTATCGAGGTCTTTATGCGCAGCGAGGATCTGAGCGCGGCCCAACTCGATCTGATCAAGATCTACCTTCAGCAATACCTTGAACGGGCGGTGATCACCGACGATGCCGACCGCCGCCGGTTGCTCGGGCGGCTGCCTAAGCTACGCGGCGTGCGCGATATGGAGCGCTTTGCCGAGGATCTGTCTGAGGTAGGGGTTGAGCCTTTCTAGGATACGGTTAGGAGTTACGCAGTTGAGACAGTTTATTACATCTGGAAACCAAGTCCTCTCATGTGGGTAGAATTGCGATTTAAGGCTTTGCAGAGCGGTTTCCAACTTTCAACTGCGTAAGTCCTAACGGTAAGAAATGTCGCGACACCTCAATAGCCAGCATAGGATCGGCGCAACTCAAGATACGTTGGGATCAAATCATCTGCTAGTCCGGCTTCCATGCTCAGGACATCAAAGAGGAGCCGGGGAAACCCACAGCCAGGGCATGGATTGGCGCTACTGGCGGCTAACTTTGCTGCTCCGTCGCGCAGGTAGTCAGTAACTTCGCGGCTTGTCAAGTCCCATACCTGCACGTCGCTCCGGGTAATCGTCTTATCATTCCAGAAGCAGCCAAGATGACCGCCGCCAATCGTCTTGTGATGCGTGCCAGATGCCTTACCAATCTGAAGGTAGCGATTCGCACCGAAAATCTTGTAGCACTGCCAGAACGGGGCTCCGCCCACGGCACCAGCCAGCAGCAACGGATTGGAATGATAGACCTTACACGCGGACTTCAACGCTAGCCAGTAGTGTAGACGGCGTGTGACAGGCACCGCATCATGCTGATGCGCAGCGATCATCCAGTCAACGATCCGCTCAAAGCCGACAAGGTCGCTTATGTCGCTTGGCTGATGCATAAAGGCCGTCTGAGAGGGAAAGGGGTTAATCCGGCAGCCAGGAAAATGCTCAGCCAGTGTCATAATGATAGCTTCGACCCGATCAATGTTGCCTGAGTGAATGACAAGGTTAAAAAGTATGATCGGCTCCGCTTTACCTGCGAGGAGGCTAGCGGCATAGATGGCCTCAATGGCCTTCTGTCGCTGCCCATGAGTCCAGGGAATGCTTTTCCATTCCTGGTAGAGCGCCTCAGGCGTCATCCGGCACAACCGGGAGATCTGATCAGCGTCTTCAAAGTCGTCGGCGCTGAGCGCAATGATATCGGGCGGCGTCTCCACAATCTGGGCAGCAAAGCTGGAGTCGCGCATAAGGCGCCGACCAGTCGTCGTGAAGTTCACGACCACATCAGAGCGCTGCCGCAACGCTGCAATGATAGTGATAATCTCGGAGTGCATCTCCGGGTTGCCGCCAAAAAGATTTACCTCGATCTTATCGCTCTTCAGGTTGTCTGTAAAAACAGGGGCGATCTCATCAGACACACGGAAGGCATCAAAGTGCTTAGGCAACGCGGTGGCAACCAACTCTTGATTGGCAGCTTTAAGCCCTTCAATAGCTGTGTCGATACCTTTCAGAATAACATCCGCAGAGGCAAAGCTTTTGCGTACAAACCCGCGATTCAATGACACCGCCGCCGGACAGACATAGTTGCCGCCTTCCATCGTACAGTTATGATCGCAGAGCGATCCATCGCTTGTTAAACCATCGTGATGGCGAATGGCAGCATTGATATCTATCTGAATACCGGCAGAAACGGTATTGGTCATGCCAAGGCGCTCAAGTCGGCCCGTCCAGTCACTCATTACAACCTCCCATGCGACCAATATACAGCCATGGTACTATAACCGGAAACTCACGATGCAGCAATCATCGACATGTGCCGCATCAGGGCTATGTCATCGTTGTGGTCAAGACGATGACATAGCCAGATCTTGACATCGTCTTAGTCGTGCGGTACAACAATCTTGTGAGGATTTAAAGTTCCCCCTTAGAGGGTGTCCAATATTCAATCAACAAGATCTGACCACTCGAGATTGATTACGGACGGTCTGGGCGAGGCAGGTTACACGGTGTCGGCTATTACCTAGCAGTCGATCTTTAGCAATCATTCGATACCGTGTAAGAAGTGACTTCTGAGCGGTCGAATCTGAGCCTTGGAATATTGGACACCCTCTTAACTCGACTTTATCCATTCGGTAGACGAAAAACGGGAGGCAGGGTACGCTTAGCTGGAACCTATCTGCGAGGAAGGAGCCAGTCATGCGCACCCTGCCACAAGCGATTATACAAGTCCTGCGACAGTTCGAGTTGCTGTTTAGCGAGCGGGTGTGGGAATGGGCAAAGATCCTGCTGGTCGGCGCGATTCTGGCACCGGGCAAACGCACCGTCACGGCGGTGCTGCGCGTGATGGGGTTGAGCGACGAGCGCCAGTTCCAGAACTACCACCGAGTGCTCAACCGGGCGGTCTGGTCGCCGCGGGCGGCCAGTCGCGTGCTGCTGCGCCTGCTGGTGAGCACCTTCGTGCCGCCCGGCGCACCCGTGGTGCTGGGCATCGACGACCATATCAAGCGGCGGCGCGAGGCCAAGATTGCCGCCAAAGGGATCTACCGCGATGCGGTGCGCTCCAGCAAATCGTTCTTCGTGAAGACGAGCGGGCTGCGCTGGGTCTGTCTGATGCTGCTGGCACCCATTCCCTGGGCGCAGCGGAGCTGGGCCTTGCCCGTCCTGACGGTGCTGGCACCCTCGGAGCACTATCACCAGGAGCGCAAGCAGCGCCACAAGACGCTCAGCGACTGGGCGCGGCAGATGATTTTCCAGGTGCGGCGCTGGCTGCCCGACCGGCTGCTGGTGGTCGTGGCCGACAGCAGCTATGCCGCCCTCGCGCTGCTGGCCGCCTGCCAGGGCTTGGCGCGACCGGTCACCCTGGTCACGCGGTTGCGCCTAGATGCCCGGCTCTACGACCCGGCCCCTGCGCGCAAGCCGGGCCAGCGCGGACCAACTGCCAAGAAAGGCCCGCGCCAGCCAACCCTGCTCGCCCGCCTGAGCGACCCCGCCACGGGGTGGCAGACCGTCACGGTGCGCTGGTACGGCGGGATCACCCGCACGGTGCGGCTGGCGACAGGAACGGCCCTCTGGTATCACAGTGGCAAGCCCCTGGTCGCTATCCGCTGGGTACTGATCAGCGATCCCGACGGGAAGTTCGAGAGCCAGGCGTTGCTGCGCACCGATGCGACCCATACGCCCAGCCAGATCGTCGAGTGGTTAGTCCAGCGCTGGCAGCTGGAGGTCACCTTCGAGGAATCGCGCGCCCATTTGGGCATCGAGACCCAGCGCCAGTGGTCCGACCTGGCCATCCTGCGCACGACCCCGGCGCTGTTGGGGCTGTTCTCGTTGGTCACGCTGTTCGCCCATCAGTTACTCCAGGGTCAGGAACTGCCCGTGCGCCAGGCCGCCTGGTACACCAAGGCCCTGCCGACTTCAGCGACACCCTGGCCTTCGTGCGCCAGCACCTGTGGCCGGTCTCGATTTCATGGATGTCACCCGAAGACACCGACATGGTGTAAATTCCAAAGACACTGCTTATTCGGCTCACGGATGCGCTCGCCTACGCCGCGTAAACGGCGCAGATGGATAAAGTCGAGCTTAATTCATACTCGCCTATACTACGGTAGAGTACTATCTGGCTATATGTTCAGGAATACCCGATGAATACCCAAAATACACTTTCACTAACACTCGAAACGATCCTCCTGAAATTGATCGAGACGGGTATCTGGTCAACCCGCGAACGACTTGGGTACAAGTGGGCAATCCACACCCTCGACAACGAAAGCAGAACCCTACCAACACAGCCCTATTCGACAAACCTCGACCTTCAGTTCGATACACTGGCAAGCAATCACGGTGAGGTGCTCGATCAGATCACCGACTATATCAGCACTGAGGTGTTGGCCATCACCCCTGGCGGCAAGCTGATCGCGCCAGCGGCATTTCAGGCCAAACGCTACACTCTCGGCGCACTTGATCGGCTCATCATGCGCCTCGACCGCGAGATCGTCCCCGCTGATCGCGTTGCAGAACACGAGAACCTGATCCTTGTAGCAGGCAGCCACTCGCAGGAGTTGGTTGATTTCTGGCGCGCGCACGAGCAGCGAATCGCTATCGTTGTCACGCTGCTGGGAACCACGCGCAAGCATATCGCCGACGATCTCCAGTTGCCCGCCACCAAGTATATTGCATTGGCCTCGCGCGATACCCTCGCCCAGATCGCAGCTGACAAGCGCAAGATCATGATCCCGGGCGTTCGCAAGGGCGTCTCCGATAGAAACCAACCCCAGGAGACAAAACCTCTCCCCACCCTCCAGTTGACATCATCGGAAGACCCCTCCCCGCAGACTGATATGACCCAGCATCTGCTGGATCTGAAAGACTGGGTCAGGCAGATTACCTTCCCAGGCGATTTCCTGCTCTCGGTCAACAAGTTCAGCGACTCTTGGCTGTATATGGTCAGGTTCAACCGACACGAAGTGCGCGACCTGGCGACACATATTTTACACCATGTGTTGTCCCGCTATATGAGTGAGCAGACAGAGCCATACGTCCTATTCTGCTCTGAGCTCGGCTCGTTTTCAGAGGACGAGTTCGCCACCGCAGAGGTGGTACATCGGGCATTCTCCGAACTGAGTGACAAGCGCCTGACCTTCGAGCGCTACTGGGAGCCCGAGCTAGGCATTATTGAACTGAATGAGGAAGCCTTTCAGGGCAAGCGCGCGATTGGCGTTTTCGTTCTGTCGATCCATGTCGATCTCTTGCTTGATATTATCGCCAAGATCCGCGAGGTTGGCGGTGAGGTCGCCTTCCTGATCGCGATCATCGAGCGCGATGATGTGGGTCGGTCCAGATTCGCGGCCCAGGGCGTTGACCTTGTTCCATTTATTCTCTGGGACGCTGATAAAAAGGAACTGCGAACCGTACTCGAACGCACGGAACCTACCTACACATCCTACCGCATGCTCTTTCTATAGTTGTTTCAGCTAGTCAGATCACTACACTTATGCCCAGGTTAGCCGAGAGCATTGAGCGTATTCTCCTTCAACTTGCCAAGGGTGTCTATCACGATGAGCCGGTGATCTGGCTCTGGGGCAGCCATGGGATTGGGAAGACGTACTGGCTTAGAGAGATCAATCATCTAGCTGCCAACAAGCATAATCTTGAAGTGTTACGGGTTGACTTCCCCGCTTTTTCGGCCCATGAAGAAGACTACATCACCGCTCACGCGCAGCTTCATGACGTGCTGACCCGGATTGTTGATGGGCAAGAGCTGACTAGCCGGAAGAATATGGTTCTCCTTATCGACAGCGCCCCTGGCAGCGATAGGCAGACAGCCAGCATTCAGACCCTCTTTGATGATCTGTCACGGCTGACACGCCCTCCCTACAAAGGTCATGTCGTTGCCTTCCTGACGAGTTACTGGCCGCTCCGCACCAACCCGCGCTTGGGCGCATCATTTGCCGATCTACGCGGTCAGATCAGGTTCCAGCCCATCCCTCCCTGTGATCGGATGGGGACGGAACGTCAGCTGCGTGCGATGAAGACGACGAGTAGCGTGCAGGAAATGCACGCAGCTCTCCACCTACACATCCATTACCTTACCTTCGGGCTGCCGCTGGGCAATGAGTTTGTCGCAGAACAACTGCCCGTGCTTGGCGTCAATAACGAGCACGATCTGTGCATGCGTGAGCCGGAGTTGGTGAACCTGCTCATGCAGAAGCTCCGCAGCACCCTGATTGAGAGGGCTGTTGTGAGCGAGGAGTTGTATGAACATATTCGTACCATGGCGATCTATCGCTATTTCGACGAAACGATGTTCCCAACAATCGATATCGGGAAAATGCGGCTCATCATCGAGACGATGCAGGCGACAGGCATTGTGCGATACGAGAAGATGACTAATAGTAACGAGGTCGTCACCCCCCTCCGCAGGTTGATTGTCCGCCACTGGAGCGTCACGGATCGCCCTGGTTTTTTTGAGCATTGTGAGCAGGCGCTTCAAGCATATAAGATGCGTGTGAATAGTGTAATCATGGGGGATGAGGTTGCACCAAATGAGGCGAAGGCCGCGCTGATACGCAGTGAATTGATACTCTTGGCTCGTATCTATCGCTATTATGATAGCCCGGACGAGAAAATTCGCGATCTTTTGCACGAGCACTGCGCCCAGCGACTCAACGCCTTCTACACAAGCCCCGAGAGTCTCGATATTTTTCGTCGGCTGGCAACGCAGATGAGAGACGACGAAGAGTTATTCTGCTTCCGCGACGATCTGGCGATAGATGCAGAGACATTTACCGAGCAACACACCAAAGCTCGGCTCGCTATTACAATCAATCCACAGCAGGATATCTCCGCATCTTGGCAGGTTAGCTCCGAACCGCCCATCCGTGAATCGTCTGAGTATACCGGCGAGACCGATTGGATGATCCAGCAGGTTACCGTCGTTGCCCTCGACGGTGAAGAAACGCATTGGCTGGAAGGAATCAGCAACCATATTCGCGACTATCTCATCCCTGAACCAATCGCCCAGGCGGTTCAAGAATCAGGGAATGCCCTTGAGATTCAAGTCGCTGGCCCGCCTATCCCGTATGAGTTGATGCGCTCTGGCGAAAGCTTCCTCTGCCTGACCCACAACGTTGGACGGATCATCACGCATCCTCGACGAGCGAATGTGAGCGAGAGGACGGGAAAAGAGCAAACCCCACCCGATGCGCGCATTGCCAATAGGCGCTTTATGAGCATCGGCACCGGCTCGAAGCCCGAGGGGCCAGCAGCGCTCATGATCGCCCTGGGACGCAGTGATAGCCCCCAGGCAGACGCCCTCGAAGAGGAGATCTCAAAGATCTGGAGTGCATTCAAAGCACGGAATATCCAATGCGATACAAAGATGTTTCCAGATAGTCACACATTCCAAGATCTGGTTCGTCGTCAGCAATACCGGCTGATCCATTTGGCCGGGCCAATTTACGACGAACACAATCCCCGTGAGCCAGCTGGGCTGTCGAGTGTGCTCTGCTCAGACGGCCCGGTGCCGCTGCTCAGCCTCGCGTCCAATCTTTTGGAACAGCACCGGCTGGTCTTCCTCGATACGAGCCACCCGCAGCGCCAGGCTGGCAGCAGTCCAGAAGTCGCTCGCGTACACCCTTTCGCAACGCTGCAGACTCAGCTCTATGAGATGATGCTCTCCCACGTTGATGATGCCGAATTACGCCACATCTGTTTCTTACTCCAGCCCGTTGGGGTAAACTACGAGGACTTGAGTAGTGGCGGCAGGCGCGGTAAAATACAGGACCTGATCAACTACCTGATGCGCCATCAGAATCTCAAGGCGCTGCTGGATGTCCTTGACGATGAGCGTAAGGATCTCCGCACGCGTATCGCCAAGTTGCGAGATATGCTCAAGGCCCAGCCGTTGCCGCCCGAACGAGCGATAGACCTTGAAGAACCGATGCTCAAGACCCCGCCTCAGTCGACGACCGGGAATGCGAAGCTTGGGGAGAGCGTGATCAGAAGCGGGGCAAGCCACTGTGTGACCAACATGTGGAATATCGGTGCGACGAGCGCAACGCGATTCGCGGCGCAGTTCTACACATATCTTATGGATGGACAGATGATCGGCGAGGCAGTCCGTCAGGCCCGCTGCGATCTACGCGCAGACACGCCGGAGAACTCGGCGTGGGCCGCCTATGTGCTCTACGGCGATCCGATGGTGACGATGCGACCACCACGATAAGGGTGTTTTGTGGCAAGTTTTCACGCCGCCGGAACAAACTTTGTGGGGCGCGCAAAAGAGATCGAGCGTGCGCTCACCCTGCTCGACCCATCGCAGCCGACATGGATGCTGCATTTTGTTGGCGACGGCGGTATCGGGAAGACCAAGCTCCTTGAGATCTTGGGCCTTGTTTTCGCCGAGCGTGGCTGCGTCGTTCCAGCGCTGATCGATCTGTATGACTTTGCAAACCAAACCCAGGACGGATTACTCGACAGCCTGAGCCGTCAGCTCGGTTCTGGGAATTTCCCCCGCTTCTCGATCAGCCAGGGCCAGCGGCCTACCACGCTGGAAGATGCCCACGAGTATGAGCAGGAGCAGATCGCAGCGTTTGTCGCCGACTACAGCGAGCTTACCAAGAACTCCCCGCAGATTGTGCTCCGCTTCGACACCCTCGAAAATATCCCCCGCCAGGATTTCGCCGCCTGGCTCCTTGAGACATTTCTCCCCAATCTGTACGAACACCCGATCATTCTCACCGCCGGACGGGAGCCGATCCCGCCGGAGTATCTGAGAGATTACTTCGTGCAGTATGACTTGGAGGGGATCACCCGCGCTGATGCGACGGAGTACGTGCGGCAGCGATTCGCCAGCCAGGGACTCCCCGAGCTTATCGATCCGGAGACGCTCGATAAGATCTACGAGCTCGCTGAGGGCAGGCCCATTCTGCTCGCGCTAGCGGTCGACTGGAGCATCTTAAACGCCGACGTCAGCCAGCTGATCGCGGTTCCGAAAGAGGAATTTGAGCGCGAAATGGTCTCGTGGGTGCGCGAACTCCCCACGCGAGTCAATGCGGCTATTCTGCATATGGCGGTTGTCTATAAGCGCTGTGACTCACAGATCCTTGCGCACCTGATGGATCTTACGCTGGAGGAAGCCGAGAGCGTGCTAACCCAGCTGCGAAGCTTGGCCTTCGTCAAATACCGCGCCGACCTGCATGAGTATGCGCTCCACGATGAGATGCGCTACCTTATCGGTAAGTACGCCGCCTACCCCCTGGCAACGCGGCAGGTGATTGCGCGCAAGGCGGCGGAGATCTATCAGGTCAAGATCACCCAAACCAAAGACCCTATCGAACGGCGCACGCTGGAGATCGAAGCGATCTACTATATGCTCAACTCCGATCTCCAGATTGCGCAGGTCTTTCCCAAGGCGATCAAGCTATTTACCGAGTATGGGCAACGCAGCGTCGTTGATTTTTGTCGGCTCATCCTTGAAGTTATTGAGTCGCATGTCGCGAAGCTCACTCCTGATCAGTTTGACGAGCTTGAGATTAGCCGTGCCCGTCTGGCTCTTTATCGGCATGACTATACCCAAGCCCGCAGTATCCTCGACATGATACGTCGCCAGGATCAGATCAGCAACAACGTGCAGTTCGATATCTATAATATTCTGGGTAGTATCGAGGAAGGGAGCAATCTGCCGCAGGCGCTGAAATATCAGCTCCAGAGCCTTACATTGCTCGAACAGATACTGGCCCAGCTTGACCTGGAGGCGCCGCAACGGGTAGACTTTCGCCGCAATCAGGCGTTGATCTATCGAAAAATTGCCACCCTGAGCGCAAGCCTTGGCGAGTATGATTCCGCTCGTAGCTGGAATGAACAGAGCCTACGCATTGAAGAGGATATGGCGAACATTGGCGGAATCGCAGCCTGCCTGAACAATATTGCCAACCTCGACCGCCAGCGCGGCGATTATAAGCGTGCGCGAGAACAAGCCCACAAGGCGCTCGTCCTTCGCCAGAGCTTAGGCGAACAGCAAAGCAAGTCGGTCGGCTTCAGCTGGAGCACAATCGGGATGATCGAGCGCGATGCCGGCAATTTTGATCTGGCCGTCACGCACTTTGATCTGGCATCAAAGGTGTTTGATGATAAGGATGAGGTCGAGTATGCCAAGGCGCTGGCCAACTTAGGCAACATCTACCACTGGCGTGAGGTGCATCTCACCGTCGGTACAACCCAGGATCTTGATGACAACTCCGCAGTGAGCGCGCCGACAGTAGGCGAGGGCGAGATCCACCTAGAGCTAGAGCATTACCTGCGACAGGAGTGGCCTAGTATTTTCAAACTGTTCCGCCGCAGCAACAGTGAGCTAAAAAAACGCGCCGATCAGAGTAGCACCTTTCTTGAACGCAGTGAGCGGATCTTGCGCCGACGTAAGCGTCGAGCGGATCTGGCTAGGACGCTCAACTATAAGGGGCGGCTCTGGATTCACCGCTCGGAGTGGTGGAATGCTAAAGCCGCGTTTGAGGAAAGCCTCAAGGAGGCCCGCACGGTCGGTGCCGAGCCGCTGGTCATTGATGGGCTTGTCTGCCTTATTCTGGTCAATTATTTACTGAACCTGAGCGATCTGGTCGCCCCGATCACCGAGCAGATCTATGCAATCACGGCGACCCGAGGCCGACGCTATGCCGAGCTGCTAAACCGCATGGAGCTAATCTGCGGGAATATCGACTTCGAAGCAGCACTATCCGAGCACTCCGAGCAATTCTATCGCCAGGCAATGGCGCATTATGCCGAAGCCTGTGCCCATGCCTTGCTGTTCAGCCGTAGCGATTTTGAGGCTGCCCGATATGTCCTCCGCGACCGGCTCCAGCGCATCCAGCCCGAGTTTATCGCCATCCTTTGTGACGATCTTTCCAGATTCTGGTATCACGATAGCCGTGACCTACCTAAGCTCGACACAAGCTTTCTCGATACGGTGCATGATGTCAGACGACAGAAGTTGCCTGAACAAGACACCTAGTTATTGCGTAGAGGAGTCCATCCAAATGATACAACTCCCCCCCCTTCGTGCGTTCCTCCAGAGTCTCCCAGCGGAGACACCGCATACCTCGATGCTTCGCCAGCGCTTCAACGCCCTACAGATCGACCCAGCCAGCAGCCTGTATGCAAAAGCGGCGCTGATTGTGCGGGCTATCGATGGGCTGTTTGCGACCTATGGTAGCCTTGAGCGCCACCACGCAGAGTGGATCCAAGGGTGGGTTCTGGAGAGCCTCGGTCAGCCGGAGTTTAAGCAGATGGCGCGAATTGTCTTCCAGAGCTGGGCTACTCCCGAGCGGCTGGAAGGCCCCGGCATCCCACATATTCACACTGCGAACAACGCCATCGGTGCCGCGATTGTGACCTACGCCGAAGGCATCCAACGGCGCATAAGCCTGCTCGATCTCGGCACAGGGACGCTTGGGACGATTAGCCGTATCTGCACCAAGCTGGAGCCAGCCGGTATAACCACCCATATCTGCGGAGTTGAGTTCACTCCGGCCCTACTCGCTATCGCCCGCGAGCGGGCCGCACAGATCAACCAGCAATCTGACACAATCCAGATAGCGATCATTGATGCTGAGTTTGCAGACTATCTCGATCATCTCGAACCCGCAAGTATCGATTATATTACCTGCTCTTACGCACTTCATCACCTGCACCCAATCGATCAACTCGCCACTATCGCCAATGCGTATCGCTGCCTCAAACCTGGCGGAGCGTTTTTGCTTGCCGACCCGCAAGAGGGGAAGTCCGATTTTAACCTCAAGGTGTTGCTTCGCGAGGAACCTGAGGCGGTATTTGCTATTTTCTCCTCACCGGAACGGATGCGTGGATGGCTCGTCGACGTTGGCTTTACCCCAGTCGAGCTACTCGTCCGCGATGACGAAGGCTATACTGGCTATGTGGTTGCCGCCCGAAAGCCGCGCGAGCATACAGCCTGAGAATTCTGCGATAGCCCGCCCTCAGCATCCCAATTATCGGGGCGGGCGGGTTATTTCGTGTGCCGCTACTATTCAAGGAAGCTGCCGATGCAGATCGCCCGAGCCGTGCCAGACCTGATGCATCGGCAGATGATACCGATGGCCGTTGGCCTGTCAGCTGACTGCGATTGTGACTGTAGCCTGAGCCTAGACGCCACCCCCCTGTCCCACTTTGTGCCACATCTACCCACAACCCCCTATGGCTCGCTTCAGCGTGTTCCCGGTCTGCACCGCGAGCAGCTCAGCCATGGGCAAGAGCTTATCTTTAACCCGCTCTCATCTGCAGGTGTGATCGTGTTGTCTAAGCGAGCGGCGCGTCTGCTCGATAGCTTTGGCACGCCACAGCCGTTCTCGGCTGCCTGGCAGGACCCTAACCTCAGCTTTGCATACAACATGGTCGAGCAACTCGTCGCCTTCGAGTTGCTGGCTGATCTGAACCACCCACCAACGCCTACCTTCCAGGAACCGCAGGTCCTGTCCGCTTGGCTGCACGTGACGAATGCCTGTAACCTTCGCTGCTCATACTGCTATATCCGCAAGGCTGCCGAGGGTATGTCTCCCGAGATTGGTCGGCGCTCTATCGACATGCTCTTTGATGCCGCCCAACGTTATGGCTTTTCCCATCTTAAACTCAAGTACTCCGGCGGCGAGGCGCTGCTCAACCTTCGCCTTATCCTTACGCTCCATGCGTATGCGCGGGAACGAGCAGCAGCCACATCCATTAGTCTGCAATCGGTCATCCTGAGCAACGGTATTGCGATTTCATCCCACACGGCAAAGAATCTCAGGGAGCAGGGGATCGGGGTGTCGATATCCCTTGATGGGATCGGCGCGTATAACGACGCGCACCGGAGCCTCATCCATGGCGGAGGTTCGTTTATTCATATACAGCGAGCGATCCGAACCCTTATCGAGCATGGGTTGTCGCCTACAATCGCAATTACTGTCACCGACCATAGCCTTGAGGGGCTTCCGTCGCTCTTTAACGCTCTTCTCGATGACAACTTGCCCTTCACATTAAGCTTTTATCGCGAAAATGACTATTCGGCGTGCCAGACCGACTTGCAGGCTGGCGAAACGCGGATGATCGAAGTACTATTATCCGCTATGCGACAGATTGAACGCCGTATTCCGCGCCGTAGCCTCCTGGGATCATTGGTCGATAAAGCCAACTTTCTGGCTGCCCATGAGCGTACATGCGCCGCCGGGAACAACTACATGGTGATTGATCAATATGGCCAGGTGGCGAAATGTCAAATGGAGATCGAGAAGCCGATCACGACGATCTTCGCAGATGATCCTCTAGCGATCCTTAGCAAAACCCAGATGGGACTCCAGAGTGTCCCGGTTGATGCGAAGGAAGGCTGTCGCACCTGCACTTGGCGCTACTGGTGCGCCGGCGGGTGCCCTGTCCAGACCTACCGGGCGACGGGCCGCTATGATATCAGATCGCCTAACTGCGCTATCTACAAAGCCTTGATCCCAGCGATGCTGCGCCTGGAGGGTATGCGTATTGCCAAGTACGCAAGCGAATGCTACTCGTCCGACTACTGATCAGGAGCAAGACGATGATCACAGCACAGTCTTTGGAACGGGCCCTCCAAGCCGCGTTGCCCGCCCACTTGCATACCGATATTGCGGATCTTGTCAGGGTTCTTACGCAAGCAACTCAGGGCGAGTCTGCATCCGATGTAAGCACAATGGCGACGCCCACGCTCATGCGCTTGCTCGAGGCGCTGGCTGGTCAGAAGGTAACGACAAGGGACTCGATCTTCTCATTTGGCGAAGCAAACGCAGTGGGAAATGTTCAGGTTCAAGATGTTGCTGGTAATAATATTATTAAACTTACGATTAATTTATACCATAGTAACGAAGCAAGTCAGAATTCAGATAGAAAAATGCTGTCACCATCGGCAGAGCGCCTGCCAGGGAGGAGGAAGCCTATAATGGCAGATATTGATCGGGTAACGCTTCACCAGTTGCTAACACAGCACTTTAACAATCAGGAGCTTGAGGGTCTATGCTACAGTATGAACATAGATCTCGAAAACTTCGCGGCATCCGGCAAGGATGGGAAAGCACGAGATCTGATCATGTATACGGAGCGCCATGGAAGGTACGAGGAACTAGTAGAGCAGTTTTTTAGACTGCGTTCACATCTTTTTCCAGAGCCTTGACATATTCTCGTGCCATGCGCTGAATCATTACGAGATCGGAATATGACAGCCTTTTGATATCCACCACGCTGTTCCACAGCGGTAAACTCTGAAGAGAGGCAAAATAAGATCAGAGTTACTGGGTACGCTCGTGTCGCTGGGGGCGGACATCGCCCTGGTCGGGAGCATCCTGGTGGCTATCGCCTTCAGCGTCGGGGTAGTGCTTAGCCATACACGGGTGCTATAGAACCCTCCGCTGGGTGCAGACGAGCGCGGTGGACACCAACGTCCTGCTGGTGCTTGGGGTGATGTTCCCCTCACTCCTAGTGGTTCAGCCCACCGACAATGTACAACTGCCATCATCCGCCTTCGTGGCCATGCCTGCTCCGAGATCCTCGGCCTGGCAGTTTTGCTCTTTGGGCTGTTCGTGGTGCTGCGCGACAACAATTTGGTGCCAGAGCGGCTCCAATTTCAAAACTATAAGCTTGCCGTTCGCTCATTTACCCAGGTGGTTCAGACGAATGTACGGTCAGGCGACCATAACAGACGGGATCCAGCCCCGCCAGCGCCAACAACCGTTGTTGCAGCGCCGACAAGGGTGTGAGATGGCGGATGATCTGCCCTGGCAGGTGGACGACGGTCAGGGTCAGGTTGCGGAACGCCTCCAGTACGCGCTCGGCGGTGGGGCGTGCGGTGGTGCGGTTCGGCTGGCTGGCATACAGGCCACTCACGCTCGCCTGGGTGTCGGCCAGGCGCTGGCGGATGGCATACTCCAACACGGTCAACACACGCACCCCCATCGTCAACAGGCGAATCAGCCCCGTGGTATGGTCGTCGCGGCTCAGATAGACGGGCCGGAGCGAGAGCGGCGCACCTTTGAGACGGCCCAGGCTGTGCTCGACCAGATATTCCTCGCGGTAGGCCAGCACGGCCTGCGCCAGGCTCAACTGGTCAGCGGGCCGGTTGGTCGCATACACTCGCCAGCCCAGGCGGGCCTCGGCGGCGGTGATCGCCTCCCGATCACGGGTGGTGGTCAGGGCCAGGTCGTAGGTAGTTTCCTCCCGCGCAGGCTGGCCGCGATAGGGCCGGATGGTGCGCGTATGCGCCGTCGCCTCGGTCGTCACCGTCAGCAGGCCCGACACCTGCTGCGCGGTCAGGATGGCGGCGACGGCCACCTCCAGATCGGTCGGGGTGGTGGGCCGCACCTTCCCACGCCGCGCGACCAGCAGGTCGGACAGGTCGGCCTCCGCCTGAACCAGCCGCCGCTGGAGTCCCCGTGCCTGCGCCGCTGCGTGGGCATGCGAGCGCACCAGCAAGCGACGTTCGATCCACGTGACCGGCTCGTCGTCCACCAGCGCCGTCAACGTGACCGTATCCTCGGTTCCGGTCGCAATCACCACCGGCTTCCCATCATCGCTCAGCCGGGTGACCGTGGGCAAGGTCGGGGGCGTGGCCATGGCGGCCTCTGCCAGGGCGGCCTCCACCCGCGCCGCCAGGATGGCGGCGGGAACCTGCACGGCACTCAGCGGGCAAAGGTAATGATCTCCCGCGCGATGTATCCCGGCCCGATTGCCCACCGTTCCCAACTTGCAGTCGCCGATGTAGAGCAGGCCCGTGCGGCCCAAACTCGCGCGTACCCGTGCGATGGTCGGCAGATACAGCGGGTCATCGGTACGCTGACCAGGCACCACGTCCGCCGCCAGCGGCATCCCCAGCGGGTCAAGGGTCGCCAACATCACCTTCACCTGCGGCAGATCCGGGCGATGGTCTTTGCTATGGCCGAATTGGAACAGGCCATCCTCGGTGACCTCCCAATAGCCGCTGGCCGTCGTGCTATCCACGCGCACGGTGGTGGGCTTCAGGTCATAGACCCGCAGCAACTGCCCGTTCAAGGCCGCTTCATACGCGGCCCAACGGGTATCATCGCTCAACGCCCGCAGCACATCGGCCAATCGGTCGTCGGTCAGGTCGGTCGGGCGCAGCGGTGCTGGCAAGAAACTCGCCAAGGGGGTCGGGAGGTGCTCGGCCCAGGCGCGTACCTGATTGAGCCGATGGTCGGCCCGCGACAGGATATGGCTCAGCCAGATGGCGCACACCCCACCCAAACTCAGCCCCCGCCGGTTGCCGTGGGCCGGGAAATGGGTGTCCAGCAAGGGCGACACTCCCATTCGTTCCAGTTGGGCCAGCAGCAGCGGCACGTCGTCCACCCGTTCCGTATGAATCGTGGGTTGCTCGTTCATACGACGAGCCTACCCGATCTTCCGAACCCTGTCCAGATTTAAGCGAACGGCAAGTATAAGCTCTCTATGCGTGTGACCTACGGACCTCTATATGGTCGCCACCCTGGTCGGCGTGGCGTTCTACAGGTGCTTTATCTATGACACAAACCCACACCCTTGCGCCCCACGAGCGCATTCTGGCCGCTCTGGATGTACCTGATCTTACGAGTGCCCTCGGTCTGGTGACTCAGTTACGTCACCATGTCGGCGGGTTCAAGGTTGGCCTGGAACTCTGCACCGCCGTCGGTGCCCCGCAGGTGGTACAGGCTGTGGCCTCCGCTGGCGGGGCCGTCTTCCTTGACCTGAAACTCTCCGACATCCCCAACACCGTGGCCGGGGCTGTGCGATCCGCCTGCGCCCTCGGGCCGGCGGTTCGCATGCTCACCCTCCACTGCCACGGCGGCGCGGCGATGCTCCGGGCCGCCGCCGAGTCCGCTCGTGCGGCTGGTGAGCAGCGCCCGCTGCTCCTTGGCGTCACCGTGATGACCAGCATGGACGAGGCGACTTTGCGCGAGGATTTAGAGATAAACGTTTCTCTTGCCGATCACGTCATCCACCTGGCGCGTATGGCCCAGGCATGCGGCATAGACGGCGTGGTCGCCTCGCCCCACGAGGTTGCAGCGATCAGGGCCGCGTGCGGGCCGGAGTTGCTAATTATCACTCCCGGCGTGCGCCCGGCTTGGGCGAGCAGCGGCGATCAGCGCCGCGTGATGACTCCTGCCGAGGCTCTGCGAGTCGGCAGCGACTATCTGGTGATCGGCAGGCCGATCACCGCCCCTCCTGCTGCCATTGGCAGCCCTGCCGAGGCTGCCGCCCGTATCGCTGCTGAAGTAAGCGCACCGTAATACGACGCAACTGACATCATCATCCACTTCCGTCATTCCCCTCATCCTCGCGCTCTAGCGAGAGGTAGATCGGCCCTGCCCCGAGCAGGAAGATCAGTGATGTGCCGCACCCGGAGCGATTCGATGTGCTGAAGCGGGCATGTGCGCCGGGCTGGAGGTCGAAGACAAGATGCTTGCCAACGAGCGTATTGTGGGCGCGCAGTGTATGCTGTCCCGGCGCGATCTCTCGCGTCACCGACTGCTTATATTTCAGCGTCGCAATCAGTTCGTCGTCCAGCCAGATGCGAACCTCACGGATGCCCATGTCGCGCTCCAGCGTGCGTGAGACCGTGATCTGAGTCTGCGCTGTCCCCACCATTAGAGTGGCTCCCCGTGTTTCTAGAAAGGCTCCTATGCACCCGCATCATACACCCCTTTTCGCCGGTATTGACGTGGGGACGCAGGGTGTGCGTGTGTTGGTATCCGACGCCAGCGGCACGGTGCGTGCCCGCGCCTCTGCATCGCTCTCCACCCAGGTTGGCCCTGGCGGGCGCGCCGAGCAGTTCCCCGATGACTGGTGGGCTGCCGCTGTCGCCTGTTTGCGCGCCGTCACCACACACCTTGGCAGCGAGGCGACATCTATCGTCGCCCTCGCCGTTACCGCTACCTCGGGCACGATCTGCTTGCTTGATAATGTGGGTCGCCCGGTTGTTCCGGCGATTATGTACAGCGACCGTCGGGCCACATCCGAGGCTGCTGAGCTGAATCTGGTCGCCGTCGATCTCTGCGCCCGCCTCGGCTATCGCTTCGACGCCTCGTTTGGTCTGCCCAAACTGCTCTGGCTGCGCCGTAACGTGCCCGAATCCCTGGACACCGCCGCCCACGTGGCCCACGCCGCCGATGTGATCGTTGGTCGGCTGAGTGGCGACTACGCGGTGAGCGACTGGAGCCACGCCCTCAAAAGCGGCTACGACCTCCTGTCCATGCGCTGGCCTGCGGAGTTGTTCTCCACCCTCGATCTGCCCCTGTCCAAGCTGCCACGGATCGTACCTCCGGCCAGTTCCATCGCCGCCGTATCATGTACCGCTGCCGAGGAGACTGGCTTGCCGCCTACGGCTATCGTTGTTGCCGGCATGAGCGACGGCTGCGCCGCCCAGATCGCGGGCGGGGCCGTCGAACCCGGCCAGTGGCTCAGCGTTCTTGGTACCACCTTCGTCTTCAAGGGTGTTAGCACGGAACTGCCGCACGACCCACAAGGTCGGGTATACGCCCACCGTCACCCTGACGGATACTGGCTGCCGGGGGCGGCCAGCAGCACCGGCGGAGGTGCTCTGTCCGCCCGCTTCCCCAACGCTGACTTAGCCGCTCTCGACACGCACGCCGCCGCCATCACACCAAGCGGCGCACTCTGCTATCCGCTCCAAGGCAGAGGCGAGCGGTTCCCCTTTGTTGCCCCCGCTGCCGAGGGCTTTGTGCTGGGTGCGGGCAACAACCGCGAGGTAGAGTATACGGCGATTCTAGAGGGAGTAGCCTACCTAGAAAAGTTGGCTTACGCGGAGCTAGAGGCGATGGGCTATGGTGTAGACGGGCCGATTCGCACAGCGGGGGGCGGGGCGCGTAGCATGATCTGGCTCCAGATCCGTGCCGATGTGCTGGGCCGAACCCTGATCGTGCCCCGCGAAGTTGAAGCCGCCTTCGGTGCCGCCGTCCTCGCCGCCGCCCATGCCTACTCTGGCCTAGGTGCCGCCACTCGCGCCATGAGCCACGCCCGCGCCGAGGTTGCCCCTCGTCCTGACGCGGCCCGTTACGAGGAGCCGTACCATCGGTTTATCGCAGAGCTACGGTCACGCGGGTATATTGGGGAGAAGAATAACTGAGCCTAATCATCGTGCGTGATAAAATTAAGGAGAAACAAGGTTCGCAACAGCGTTACCATAACTCACCGAGGCATAGCATGAGCATTGAAACACCCAGCCTGCCCGAGATCGTCACTCGCTCGCTTGACGCAACCTGGAGCTACCCGCGCTGGTCTCACCTGCCCGACGACGGTAACCGCTACGAGGTGATTGATGGAGTATTGTACATGACCACCGCGCCGAGCTACTTCCACCAGTGGATTATTCGCCAGATCGTGTTTGCCCTTGCAGAGCAGATTGACCGCCCTGGCATCGGACTTACCGCCTGGTCGCCCATTGGTCTGCTGATGTCGGGCTGTGATCCTGTGCAGCCCGATATTGTGGTGGTGCGTAGCGAGGATCGTGGCATCATCTACGACCGGCGGATTAATGGTGTGCCTGCACTGATTGTGGAAGTCCTGTCCCCCTCGAACGCGGAAAAAGATACCGAGATCAAGCGCGGAGCCTATGCACGGGCGGGTCTGCCCGAATACTGGATCGTGCGCCCCGCCGAGCGCGATGTGATCGTGTTGAGCCAACCTGACCCGGCCAGCGGGCTGTTTCTCCATTCGGTCACTATTCCGCCAGACGGCAGACTGCATGCGGCAACCCTGCCGTTTCAGGCTGAAATCGCCAACTTCTTCGCCGGGTCGCCGGACGAGACGCTGTAGGAGAACACTACGATGAGTACAGACATTCTCCCTGTTGCCGGACCCGCCAATCATCTTCACCCACCCTCCGGCGGGCGATGGCTCGTTGCCGACTACGAACACCTTCCCGACGATGGGCCGCGCTACGAACTGATGCATGGAGAACTGAGGATGACCCCCGCGCCAAATATCGGACATCAGACCGCCAGCGGTCTTATCTTTTACCACCTACTATCCCAGGTGCAATTAACGGGCAAAGGTCGTGTCTTCACTGCCCCAATTGATGTTGAACTGAGCTTCGACACGCTGGTGCAGCCCGACCTTGTGGTTGTCCTGAACGGCGGTGCCGCCATGATCACTGAGCAGCGCATTGTTGGCCCGCCCGATCTGGTGGTTGAAGTTGCATCACCCAGCACCGCCAGCTACGACCGGCGCGAGAAGCGTGATGCCTACGCCGCAGCCGGGGTACGCGAGTACTGGATCGCCGACCCGGCCAGCCGGACGATTGAACTGCTGACCCTGGACGGCAGCGAATATCGCTCGTCCCACGTCTATCGAGGCCAGGCCGCACTGCCTAGCACCGTCATCGTTGGCTGGGACGTAGCGACGGAGCGGCTATTTGGGTAGGGGGATGTAGCTGTCGCGTAGCACCGTCTCTCGCGAGCCGGTCTGCGCGTAGGCGGCGATCAGTGCGTGGGCGTGGGAGATCGGTTGTTCGATCATCGCCGCAAGGGGAATGAGGAGGGTGGCATCGGCATCGTTGGCGAGCGATTGTGTGGCTGCCGCCAGCACCTGCCGTGCGCCGTTCGCAATCACGTCATCGGCGAAACCGCTGCGGGCGGCGTGCTGATGCTTCGCTGCATCGGGTACATCGGCGCGCTCCACCAGCGTCTGGTCGAGCGCAATCCCCTTGAGCAGCGCCAGTAATGCCCCGTAGAGTCCGAAGTCAGCACAGCTATCGAATGCCTTAAACTCGATCCGCCCGACCTCGCGCTGATTACGGGCCAGTTTGCCGGGTGGGTCACTTGCGGTGGCGACGAAGACATAGGCTGCGGGCCGCTGCCCCGTCCGGTAGAAGGTACGCACCGAGAGTCCGTCCCACACGTGACCATCATAAAAGGGCGAGCTAAAGCTGAATGGCACAATATACGGACTATAGGCCGTTAGTTTGCGCCCAATGTCGAGTGCTTCGGCAGCATCCATCCCGTCCATTGATATATTGAGATCGGGGCCGTACGTGAGCATCGCCAGGGCTTCGGTCTGATAGTCTGGATCAGCCTGGCGCAGGTGTTGCTCAAAGACATTAAGCGGCGGGTCGTAACGGAAGATTGTGGCGGTCGGATTGAAGCTGATCAGCACCGGGTGCAATCCCTCGGCGGCGGCGGCATCCCGCAGACGGGCGAAGCTCGTGCGCAACTCGTCAACCGCGCCGATGATGGTGAGGGACGGAGTGGTACGGATTTCAATGCCTTTCGGCACCACCGCCCGCATCCGGCCCTCCTCATCGTATCGCTCCAGTCCCTCAATGTACCACCGTTTGACGCGCACACCTGCGTCGCCGATATGCAGCACCTCCGCATCGTCCGGGTAGAGCGGCAATGCCGCAATAATGCGCCGAAAAACCGTATAGCTTGCTTCCGTCCATGCGACAAGAACATTACTCTGATCGACGAAGGCGACTTCGTGTTCAATACCGAAGTGAAACATGACTGCCTTATTTCGCACGAGACAGGGTTTCAGATGCCAGGTTTCGGGTTTCAGGCGAAGCGCATCACAATGCTCTGCGTGGGCCAAAATTGTAAAGTAACCGCGAACCTTGTTCTACCGCAAGCGGTATTCGTCGTGCGGGATTCCAGCCCGTCAGATGCACGTCGGCAGACTGGAAGCTCGCACGACGAACTGTAAATCTGACCCCTGACCCCTGACCTCTGACCCCTGACCTTATTTCTTTTTCCCGCGTGGCACAGCGGATGTGCTGCGCCCGTGTGGCGGAGGAGACTCCGTAGGTTTGGACGCCCTCTGCTGGGCCTGAAGAATCTTGGCGGCCTCGGCGGCAATGTTCGGGTTCTCGCGGCGCATGGCCTGCGGCGGGGCGATGGGACGGGCCGGCGGGGTATTCTGTCCGGCTGCCGCAGCCTGGATGATCAGCGGCATAATCTCGTCCTCGCGCCCGATATGGCAGTTCTTAAACTTCTTGCCGCTGCCACACGGACATACGTCGTTGCGACCAGGCATTTCCACCTGTTTATGGACGACCTTCGCCTGCTCGATCTCTTCCTCTTCGCTGCTGCCGCCGACACGCTGGGCGGTGGCGAGGCGCTGCTGCTGTTCGGCCTCGATCTGCCGCATGTACGCCTCGTACTGGAAGGACGCGGCCATCAGGTTGAAGACAATGTCGCGAGTGATGTTCTCCTTCAACTCGTCGAACATCGAGAACGAGGCCCGCTTGAACTCGGTGAGTGGATCCTTCTGGGCGTACGCCTGGAGATTGATGGATTGGCGCAGCTCATCCATTGCTGTCAGGTAATCAATCCACTGTCGGTCAATCGCGCCCAGCATCAGGCGGCGCTCCACGATCCGCATCTTATCCGTCCCGATCACCCGCTCGCGCTCAACGTAGGCCGACTCCATCTGGTCTACCAGCCAGTTCTCGATCTCGTCGCGGCTCTTCTCCTGGAGGCTGACCGGTGCGGTGCTGGGCGGAAGCAGCGGGTTGATCTTGCGGTACTGGCGCAGCAGATCTTCAACATCCCAGTCCTCACGGTCATCATCGGGCAGATTAACATCCACCAGGGCGGCGATCTCTTCGCCTACCAGTTCTAGCACGCGCTCGCGCATGTCGGCACCGGCGAGGATGGCCTGTCGGTCGGCGTAGATGATGTGGCGCTGCTTGTTCATCACATCGTCGAACTCGACGGTGTGCTTGCGGATGTCGAAGTTAAAGCCCTCGACGCGGGTCTGTGCGCCCTCAATGGTGCGGTCAAGGATGCCCGCCTCCAGAGGCAGATCGTCCTCCACCAAACGGCTCATAATGCTACGGATACGCTCCACCGGGCCGAAGCGTCGCATCAACTCGTCCTCAAGCGAGAGAAAAAACCGCGATGAGCCGGGGTCGCCCTGGCGACCAGCGCGACCGCGCAACTGGTTGTCAATCCGGCGGGCCTCGTGGCGCTCGGTACCGATGATGTGCAGGCCGCCCAGCTCGCGCACCTGCCCGCCCTCGATAGCGGTGAGGCGAATCGCCTCGGCCCGGGTCGCCTGGAGTTGCTCAGGGTTAGCGGCATCAAACGTGATACCCTGAACCGCCAACAGATCATCTACCAAACCATCGGGATTCCCGCCAAGCAGAATGTCGGTGCCGCGACCGGCCATGTTGGTGGCAACTGTCACCACGCTCATGCGCCCAGCCTGAGAGACAACACGGGCCTCGCGCTCGTGCTGCTTGGCGTTTAGTACGCTGTGCGTTACCCCCGAGCGATGCAGAAGATCGCTCACCCGCTCGGATGTCTCCACCGAGGTCGTGCCGATCAGCACAGGTCGCCCAGTTTCGACCATCTCCTGCACCTCGCGCACCACCGCCTCGAACTTCGCCTGCTCGCTGCGGTAGATCTGATCGGGCAGATCCTTGCGCACCATCGGTTTGTTAGTCGGGATGATCACCACATCCAGGTTGTAGATCTTGCCAAACTCCTCGCGCTCGGTGTAGGCCGTGCCGGTCATGCCGGCCAGCTTATCGTACATGCGGAAGTAGTTCTGAAAAGTGATCGTGGCCAGAGTCACGTTTTCGTTCTTGATCTGCATACCCTCTTTGGCTTCAACCGCCTGGTGCAGACCATCGCTCCAGCGGCGACCGGGCATGGCTCGGCCCGTGAACTCATCAATGATGATCACCTCGCCGTCGGGTGTGATCATGTAATCTTTGTCGCGGTGGAAGATAAAGTTCGCCTTGAGGGCGTTCTCAACATAGTGAGTCTTCTCATAGTGAGCCGGGTCGTACAGACTCTCGCCGTCAGGAATACGCAGCAATCGCTCAAGCTTCTCAATCCCCTGCTCGGTGAGCGTAATGCCCTTGCTGCGCTCATCAATCAGGAAATCGCCGTCGGGCTCCAGACCCTCATCCTTGATCTGCTTAATCGTCACACTACTGCGCTTGAGGTTGCGCACCAGCACAGCCAACTGCCGGTAGAGGTCGCTGCTCTTCTGGGCCGGGCCAGAAATGATCAGCGGAGTGCGCGCCTCATCAATCAGGATGTTGTCAACTTCGTCCACAATCGCGAAGTGCAGCGGCTGCTGAACCATCTGCTCCAGCTCATAAGCCATGTTATCGCGCAGATAATCAAAGCCGAACTCATTATTGGTACCGTAGGTAATATCGGCATAATACGCCTCGCGGCGCTGGCAGGGCCGCCAGTGAACAAGGCGCTGATCCTCGGGGTTGGCGTTCGGATCAGTGTACTCGGGGTCGTAGCGGGCACTGGTGTCGTGAGCAATAAAGCCAACGCTCAGGCCGAGGAAATGGTAGAGCGGAGCCATCCAGCCCGCGCCGACCTTCGCCAGATAATCGTTCACCGTCACCAGATGCGCGCCCTGGCCCTCCAGAGCGTTGAGGTAAAGCGGCAGGGTGGCCACCAGCGTCTTACCTTCGCCGGTCTTCATCTCGGCGATCTTACCCTGATGCAGCGCAATCCCGCCGATGAGTTGCACATCAAAATGGCGCATGCCCAGCGTGCGGCCGGCGGCCTCACGCACAGCGGCAAAGGCATCGGGCAGGATGTCATCAAGCTCCTCGCCCGCCTCTAGCCGAGCGCGCAGCTCCGGCGTCTTGCCCCGCAGAGCCTCATCAGAAAGCGCCTTGTAGACATCCTCAAGGTTGTTAATCTCATCAACAATCGGGAGGATCTGGCGCACTGCGCGATCATTCCCATTGCCGACAACCTTCTTCAGCCACTTGAGCATCGGTATCTCCATCGCGAGGCGCAACGATCAGCTCACGCCCCACGCATTTAGGTGTCACTATAAACATTAGGGAGGCATTATACCCGACGCCAATGGCCTGGGGCAAGAGTTCAGGACGCCACCCCCATTGCGAACAGCGCCAGTTGAACGACGCCGATAAGCAGCAGGAGCAGCAGGATGACGCCCACGGCCACGCCGCCAATCGTGGCGGCGCTGAGGGGGCGCAGTGGCCGGATCGGCTCGCCGGCGAGAGATTGGCGTACGGCGGCGATAATCTGGGTGACGCCAGCCGTTGTACCGTAGGGTTCAACACCGGCCCACTCCCAGCCTGGGCCAGATAGTGGCAGCAACAGTTTACGCGCTGAACTGGCTGCCAGCGCCCCGGCCAACGGATCGCTGCCGTCCGGAACCCACGGGCCGACGATCATGTCGGCCTGGGCTAACTGGCCTGCGAGATCGGCGCTGCGGTCGAGTGGGATTAGTCCGAGGCCGGGTAGCGCGCTGCGCAGGCCAACAAGCAGGGCCGCGCCGATCTCGCCATCGGCGAGAACCACCACGCGCAGGGCCGCCTGCTGCGTAACTCCGACTGCCTGTCGGGCGCGTCCATCGCGGCGCAGTGTGGATCCGTGCGCCAGTAGCACAGCCGTTGCCATCAGGCTGTAGGCGATGGCCTGGGCCAGATCCGTGACCAGATCGCCAACAAAGGGTTCGCCGAGGGCCATGCTGATGAGTCGGTAGAGGATGTAGAGCGCGCCGCCGAGGACGGTGAGGGTCGCAATGAAGACGAAAAAGAAGAGGTAGATCCGCCGCACCAGCGAGGTGCGCTCCGCTTCACTAGCGGAGCCTTCTGCTGTCGCGGCGATCTGGGCGCGCCGCCAGAAGATCAGCCAGGGTGGTAGACCAGCGATGAGGGTTGCGGTGAACCATGCCAGCGGTTCACGCAGATTGGCCAGCGGTGCTGCGCCGCCCAGCGCCTGGATCAGCACGCTGAGCAGGCCACCAAAACCGATCAGGCTCGCCATAAGCCCGATGGCGGCCACCAGATACCAGGCCAGCCGACGTACCCCCGCCTGACGCGGTGCCTCGCCAATGGCGGCAACATCCGTGCGCAGCACGTTGGCGTGGAATCCCCAGATCACCCCCCCGATCAGGATCGTCGGTAGTGCGTCGCGGATGTCGCCCTCTGGTGTCAGGCCGAGCGCGACCCGAAACACGCCCGCCAGCAGGGCCGCAGCGTTGATCACCACGCTGAGCGCGCCGACCACAATTAGCGCGTAGAGATAGAACTTACGCAGCGCCGAGGCCCGCTCATCGGCGTCAGTCCCGGCGAAGAGACGCTCGGCCCGTAGCCAGTGGCCGAGCCAGAGCGCCAGACCGACCAGCACCGCCACGACCGGCGCGGCAAGCCCGCCCCGGTCGCCTGTGCCGCCAATCTGGAAGAGCAGCCAGTGCAGCAGATTCATCGCGCCGTTGCTCAGTATGGCCACACCCAGCGCCGCTATACCCAGCAGGTAGATCCGGCGCACCAGCGCACCAGCACCAACTGGCGGGGCGGCACGAACGTCGCCGCGAGCGACCATGGCGTGATAGGCGTAGAACCCGCCAAGGACCAGCAGCGCGATCATGCCACGGAGGATTGCCGGGCCTGGAGTACGATCCAGCCCCAGTTGCGGCAACCCCAGCCCAAGCTGTAGCAAGGCCAGCAGAATATCCCAGACATTGGCTGCCAGCGGGAGCAGCAGGCCCGCCAGGTTGCCATAGAGGTAGAGCCGGCGTAGAGCCGATGCTCGTTCGTCAGCATCAGTCCGTGCCAGCCGCTCGGCCCACAGCCAGTGGACAACCCACAGCGGCAGGCAGACCAGCACCAGCGCGATCTGAAAGGCGGTTGTTGCTACCGGTGGATGGCCATCGGCATCGAACACGCCGCGCAGCAGCGCGATCAGCGCCCACGCCAGCCCGTGCAGGCCAATCGTCGCCGTGACAAAAATATACCAGCGCCGCACAGTTACCATCAGCAGCCTCTCCGCGTATCCCAGCAATCACGCCAAACCGTCCAGTCACTGCTGCCAACGAGTCGCCACCCGCCCGACTCATCGGTCAGTGTGATGGTGAAGGTACGGCTCGACTGGCCGCTGCTGAGCACGTCGCCCTGAGAGAAACTCGTTGCGCGCACAGTAACAACCGCCCGCGCACCACTTATGGTGGTATCGAGTACCTCATAGGTGCCAGAGGTCGTCGTGTCCATGCTTGGCATATCCGCAACAAAGTCGGCGGCGCTCGGCGGGTAGCCGCGCAGGGTTGGTGAGAGGTAGCCGTAGGCGCGGGCAGAATCGCGGCGCTGGAGGGCGAGCAGGTAATTGGAGACAACGTCGGCGGGGGACGTTTCCGTACGGTAGCTTGGCGGAGGCCGAACCAGCACCACAACGACCGCGATGACGACGAGGAGAATCGCCCCGGCAACAATTGCCAGCAGGGCACGGTCGGTACGACGCATATGACCCTCCTGGAAGGCGGGCACACGTGCCACATTTCGACGTATTGCCCGTTAGGGGACTACGTTAACGCTGTTGGGCGTCCGCCCCTGAAGGAGAAGAATCAGTGGCCTCTGCGTTCGTGCGAAAAAACGCATCCCACCAGCGCTGAGCATTTGAGGGTTGAGGGGGGGCGGCAGGAGGAGCTAGGGTGGGCGCAGGATCGGGCGCGGGTGTCGGCGCGATTATCTGCGGCAGAATCACAATATCGCCGTCGCGGGCATAGCCAAGCTGCTCGCGAGCGATCCGTTCAACGTTCACATTAGACTCGGCGTAGTCAACGGCACCCTTCAGCGCATGCTGCTCGTCTCTGAGATGATCAACCTCGGCCTGGATCGCAACCCGACTGGACTCCAGACTAGCACTCTGCATCACCTGGCCAATGAAGTTCGCGATCAGCAGCCCGATCAAAGCAACCATGATCGCGCCGAGGACGATTGAGATCAGCCCACGCCCTCCCGACCGCGCCAGCGCGGCAAGCTGCCCAAGCATGCTATCAATCGGCGCAATGGACGGACGACGAGTCGGAATCGGCAGTACCTTGCGCCGTGCGTGGTGACGTATACGCTTCATCGTCATGAGCTTACCCTATACATCACCGCCACGGGGAGCCTCTAGCAGCAGTGGCTCATCAATTGTCGTCGTCATGGCGCTCTGGCCACGGAAGAGGCCACCTGGCTCGATATGCAGAGCCGCCGCCGTAATATCGCCCCAGACCTTGCCAGTCGGCGATATTTCAAGCTGCTCGACTGCCGTGATCTCGCCCTTAACCGCCCCAGAAACATGGACATTGTGCGCCTTCACCGTCGCTATCACCCGGCCTGTCTCGCCGACGATCAAGTTACCAAGCACCTCAATGTCACCCTCAACTGATCCATCAATCCGCATATTGCCATCTGAGGTCATTGACCCCTGGAAACGAGTATTTGCGCCTATGACCGTCTCAGCCTTGCCATTCATTGTGGGTAGGGCCGTTTGGGACTTCTTGTGGGAGCCAAACATGCTACGATCCCTCCTCGGCATGCTCGCACATACCAACACAAACGACCTCTTTCGGTGACTTTACCGACAAGAGTGCCTGGTTTCTGCGGCGTGCGGTGCTTTGATTATAAACGACCCCGGCGCTTCGGGCAACCCTTTGCCACGCACTACATCCTTTGCGTCTTTGCGCCTGTGCGTCAGACCATATGCACGTTTGACGCAGAGACGCAAAGACGCAAAGGATTGTCTCGTTGTCTATTGTGATTGATGTGGGCTAATTAGCCCACGTTTGACAGGCCCGATGGGCGCTCGTAGAATCAACACTGTCCCCAACCGATGCCGTCCGTGCTATGAACCGTGGCAAGATAGGAACACCCTCGACATGATCGCTGATGCGAGCGCCCCTCAGTTTGATGCATCATCTCGCCGTCGGATCTTGACCGTTCTCTTCGTGGGGGTATTTATGGCGGCTCTGGATGCCGCCATTATTGCCCCAGCCATCCCAGCTCTGCGCGCCGCCTTCGGCGTTGGTAACAGCCAGATCGGCCTCGTGACAATTGTCTTCGGCCTGTGTTCACTGAGCAGCACGGCTCTGATGTCCAATCTGAGCGACCGCTACGGGCGCCGTCCGATCTATCTGATCAACATCAGCGGGTTCGCTCTCGGCTCACTGCTGATCGCCCTCTCGCCAAATTTCGGCATGGTGCTAGTGGGTCGCGCCATCCAGGGCATCAGCGCGGGCGGGATCACGCCCACGGCCAGCGCGGTCGTCGGTGACGCATTCCCGCCAGCCGAGCGCGGCAAGATCCTCGGCCTGATCGGGGCTACCTTCGGTATGGCCTTCCTGATCGGCCCGGTGGTGGCATCCCTGATGCTGATCGTCCTGAGCTGGCAGTGGATTTTTTTGATCAACCTGCCAATCGCCGTGGTTATCCTGGTGATGGGTGCGCGGGTTCTGCCGGTCTCCACACCCATCAGCAACCAGCCGCCCTTTGACTATGCGGGGATCGCGGTAGTGACAGTGATGCTCACCAGTCTGATGATGGGGATCAACCGGGTTCTTGATAACGCTCTGGGTATGACCATCTGGCCGGGGCTGCTGGGGCTGGCCGCCTTGTGCGTCCCGCTGCTCATCTGGGTCGAGGGGCGGGCAACCCAGCCGATTGTGCCGCTCAAGTTGTTCAAGACTCGTCAACTCGTAACGACCTACATTCTTTGTGTGGGCGCAGGCTTCGGTATGGGCAGCATCATGTTTATCTCCTCCGTGGCGGTGGCCGCGTTTAACACACCCTCGAAGCAGGCGGGCCTGCTGCTGCTCCCGATGGTTGTCTGCTCGTCGGCAGCCTCAATGGGTTTCGGCAGGGTGCAAAACCAGATCGGCGCACGGGCGGTGATGCTCTGGGGCTTTGGGACGCTGGTGGCTGGCTCCGCGCTGCTGGGGCTGGCGGCGGCGCAGTTCTGGCTCTACATGCTCTCCACCCTGCTGATAGGCGCGGGCGTAGGGATTGTTGTGGGCGGCACACTACGCACGGTTGTGCTAGATGAGGTACAACCCCACGAGCGCGGTGTGGCCCAGGGTCTGGTAAATATTGGCATCGCGATGGGAAACCTACTGGTGGTGGCCATTCTCAGCGCCCTGGCCGACCAAGCCGGCGGCGGGCTATCTGGCCTGAGCGTGGCCTATCTCGCCGCCGCCGGGGTGATGGTGGTGATGATGGTGACGAGTTTTGGGCTGCGCCCACGTCGGCAGGCCTAGTACAGGGTTCCGAAGATTCGTAGGGAGTTGTGGACGCATCCCGCCCATGCAGATTAGGTGGCCGGGTTCCGGTGGCCGACCGCCGGAACCCGGAACCCGGCCACCTAATCTCGGACACAGAGGTCTTCACCAAACCCGATGAGGATTTCCAGAACCTTAGTACTACAGTTGTAGTTATCCCGATGGGAAGGGCTGTGCCAAACCATCCCAGATTTTGGCCCAGACCCCGCTCTTCTGCCATTGTCGCAACTGCCAATGGACGGTTTGATAGGGAAGAAAGTGCGATGGCAGCGCATTCCATGCACATCCGGTCTGCATCTGATGCACAATTGCCGCGAGGATCACCCGCCGATCACGCGTGCGGGGTCGGCCACTGCGCTTCCCGCTGGGCTCGTACTCCACCACGGCGGGCTTGCCCTCCAGAGTCACGGCGAAACGCCCGTGCAGCGGGTCGGCTACCGCAGTGGGCGCTCGACCGTGATCTTCGAGTAACCAAAGGCTTTATTTGGGAAGATCTTCGACTGCTCGCTCTCCGCGAAGGCCAGGAACGACTCAACAACCCGGCGCATATCGGTCTCCGCGAAGCGGCAGTTCTTTTGCCCAGGTTCTTGCGCAGCGGCTCGAACCAAGCTGTCGCGTCGATCAACTGCACCCCAGACTCGCATCAAAGCTCCTTCGGCACTAGCCGCTCAATCCGGCGGCGGATGCTCAGGGCCAATACAAATGCGATGGGCGAGAATGCCGCCATGCAGAGAGCTATTCCTAGTAGGGCGTAGTCGCTGAGGGCGACCTCCTGGGAGACGGTGATGACCTCGCGGTAGGGTTCGTCGCTGGGTGCCTGCCCAATCGTTATGTCGGAGGTAAGGCTGGCCGGAACGAGATCGGCGGAGCGCATGCGGGTGAGGTAGGGCGCACCGGCCATCAGTGCGGCCAGATCACTGGTGGGTGGCGGATTGAGACTGCTCATTGGGCCAGCGAAGATGGTGGGAAGATTCGCCACCTGGCTGCGGTGGGCGCTAAGGACAAAAAGATCGACGCCCACGGGCCGGTCGGAGAGTGCGCCGAGACGCATAGGGTAGACGGGCGTCGTCCCGGCGTAGCGGATGCGCAGCGCAGAGAGAGAACCCTCCGGCGTGTCCGCATCACGCTTCACGGCAACGAACGTCCAGCCATCGGCCACATACGCCTTCAGGATCGGCACGGCGGCAGCGGGCAGCGTATAGTCGTTCGCCGCAAGCCAGCTTTGGAGTGCCTGCGGATCGGTGGCGGAGAGGCTGGCCACCGTGAATCCACCCAGGGTCTGTTGTTTGATAACGTTCACGCCAGGGGTGGGGGATGCGACCGTGCCACGCGAATCACGGCTCTGCGTGCGCCAGACATAGCGGCTCTTGCGATCAACAAGAGGTTGTGTGACCTCCGCCACATAACGCAACAGAGCCTCGCCGTTAGCAGGCTGATCCACCGTAGGTGTGGCGGGCACAGGAAAAATGACAGCGGCGTGAGGCTGCGCCTCGCTCAGATCCACCGTGACGATCATCTGCTGATTCGCGCCATCGCTGATCAACAGGGCGCGCTCAAAGGTGATCCGTGCCCCCAGGGAGATTCCAGCGGCGCGGGATACTCCTGGCGCGAGGGCGATCATGATCGCCAACATGATAAAGGGGCGAAGCATGCGGAATTGGTGATTTGCGCCAATCCCCCATACGTCGCCCCCACACTTTATGATCCGCATACACACTACCTCTGTCATCTTCTGATCATGTGCTGTAAGGCTGCCGTAATATACACAGCTTGTTTGTTTCAGTCCCGGTTCGTACTATAGCACTATAGCGTCGCCCCCGCCAAAGGGCGGGTATCCCTTCTATCAAACCATTACCATGGCGGCGATGTGATGTTCGCCACCGTTCGCCCCATCGCCTTCGGCGAGGGCAGGCATTGCTGTCTCTTCAATCTGATCTGGGGGGAAAGGAGTCACTGTATCAAGAAATGGCTATGACCGTAGGCGACCCCGCGCCTGCATCGTGCATCAACAATAACTGGGAATGAGGAACACCCATGATTCGCAAAAACAGTAAGATCTTTGTCGCCCTGGGCCTGTCGTTGTCGCTGCTGACGGTCTTTAGTCTCTTCAGCTACCGATCCTCCGCCGCAAGCGCCGTGATAGCTGTCCAGGGGCCGACATCTGCCACCTGCCAGCAGACGGGCCAAGCTGTGCCAGCTGGCTATCAGGACTCAAACTTTGGCCTAGAACTCCAGCAGTTCTGGCCGAACGAGCCGGTCTCGATCTCGTTCACCTTCCCCGACGGTCGCGTCCTCAGCCCGGTGGTCACCAGCATCAGCGACCGAAATTCGCTACAGGATCCGGTGACGAATTTCACCTTCAATGGGGTAACGATTCCGATCAATGGTCTCGACGGTGTGATTGACATGCCGGCAAACTTTCCCTGGATCAGCAACACCGACATTGGCGGCGACTTCTACTTCCCCTTCCTGGCAACCAACAAGTGGGCCTACGGCTGCTACACCTTCACCGCCCATGGCCTCCAGAGCAACCGCGTGGTCGTGTCTAACTTTGTGGTAATCCCAAGGACGGGGCCGGAGCCGAATCCTGGCCAGGCATCATTGATTGTTGAGGATAACACCACAGGTGACCCGAGCAGCCAGCAGGGTGCCCTGGTGAACATCTTCGGGCGGGGCTTTGTGGCCAGTGAGGTGATCTCGATCTGGATCACGGCACCCGACGGGGTCGTCTTCTCGTTCCCCTACCAGCCGATCACCAGCGATATTGGCTCGTTCTCAGTGCCTTTTGAGTTCAACGCCAATCACCCGACCGGCATCTACGCTTTCACTGCGCTCGGCAATGCCAGCGGCTATCAGGTGATCACGCGCTTCAACCTCACGTCGCGATCCTCGTCCCAGAACGGGTGGTCGCAACTGCGGGTGGCCTTCCCGGCCGCACGCAATGGCAGCCAGGGCACAACCTTTGAGGTGCAAGGCAAGCGCTTTAACCCCTTTGAGCGGGTTGATATTTGGATGACTCTGCCAGATAGCGCGGTGCGCGGCCTGCCCTCGCAGTACGCCGACGCTAACGGCGAGTTTTTTGCCGATATCTACCTGGACGAGCGACTGCCTACCGGCGAGTACGATTTTAGCGCCAAGGGTGCCACGAGTGGCTTCCTGACCATCACCACGCTCCAGCTCAACTCGGGCGGGCTGAATGTACCGATCCCTGGCGCCGGCAGTACGGTGAATACTACACCGGCACCTGATGTGATCATCTCGAACGACCTGCTCTCCACGGGGACCACGGACACCCTTGGCGCGCCCCCTCAGGAGCAGCCGCCCTTCACGAGTCCGTCAGACCCGATCTTCTAGTTTCGCGCAGGGAATTCATCGCCGCTCAGCCCTCACCCCCCCAGCCCCCTCTCCCAGAACGGGAGAGGGGGGGCCGAGGTGCAGAATCTCCCCTCTCCCCCGGTGGGAGAGGGGCAGGGGGTGAGGGGGTACGGTTCTGTAGGCAACGCATTAGGACCGGATGCGTGTGGTGTTCCACACGCATCCGGTCCTAATGCGTTGCCCCTACAATACATTGACAAACCAATCGGCCTGGAGTACACTGCTAACAGTAGTTCGTATTCAAACTACTAAAAAATATGCATAACCTGATTGACCAACTCACAGACCTGGGGATGACCGAGTACGAAGCGAAGGTCTATCTTGCGCTGCTTAGCGAAAACCCCGCCACTGGCTACCAGATCAGCAAAACCTCGGGCGTACCGCGCTCGATGGTCTACGAGGCGCTTGGCCGTTTGGAAGTGCGCGGGGCGGTGTTGCGCTCGCTTGAGGAAAAAGCCACGCTCTATCGGCCCGTGCCCCCGGCGATGTTGCTCGACCGTTACGAGCGCGAGGCCCGCGAGCGGGCGGCGAACCTGCGAGCGTCCCTGCTTCCGCTCTACAACCGCGAGGAGACCGGGCGGCTCTGGAACTTCAGCGGGCGGCGTGAGGCTCTAGCCTACGCCGCCAACATGATTGACGCGGTAACGTGCGAACTGATGCTGGTTCTCACCGATGCCGACGTGGACGCATTGCGCCATCATCTGGAGGCCGCGCACGCTCGCGGTGTAGCCCTGGGGGTTATCCTCACAGGCGATACGTCCTTCGCTCTTGGGCAGGTGGTACGCCACCCCAAACGTGAAACCGAGTTGCACCGCATGCAGGAGACGCTGATCGTCGTTGCCGACGAGGGCGAATTCTTGATCGCGAGCGGACATCATATCTCGGCTGCAACCGTCACCTCAAACCTGAACATGGTCATGATCGCTCGCCAGTTTATCTGGATGGAGCTGTTTGCGCAGCGGATCTTCGCTCGCCTCGGCGACGACCTACTCCTAAAACTTGATCCTGACGATCAACACGTGCTGCATTAATCTGGTAGAGACGCCCCGGTGGGGTGTCCACAAAAAAGGCAGAGACGCCCCGGCAGGGTGTCCACAAAAAAAGTAGAGACGCCCCGCCGGGCGTCTTAGGAGGACCCCGATGTCTATTCTTACCCACACCCACCCCAAGGAGAATCCCAACGCACGCTTGTCGATCAATGACGAAATCGTTGAGCCGCTCTTTGTGGCGCTGACCTTGATTGGAATCGCGGCTGGCCTGGGAACGGCATCCCTCAACGCGCCGGATTGGGTGCATCTGACAGTGAACCTACTCACTTACTTCGTGGGTGGTTTCTACGCCGTGCGTGCAATCATTGCAGCCCTGCGCGAGCGCACGATTGAGGTTGACCTGCTGATGGTTATCGCCGCTATCGGCGCGGCCTATGTGGATGCCTGGACTGAGGGGGCCATCCTGCTTTTCCTCTTCTCGCTAAGCAACGTCCTTCAGGGCTATGCGATGCGCCGCACCGAGCGGGCGATCTCGGCGCTGATGGAACTGCGCCCCGATACGGTGAATGTTCGGCGCGGCGACGAGACGGTGGCGGTGGCGCTTGAGGCGGTGCAGGTGGGTGATGTGGTGCTGCTGCGCCCCGGCGACCGCGTGCCCCTCGACGGGACGATCCAGCGCGGTAGCGGCAATTTCGACGAGTCGGCGATTACCGGCGAGTCAATGCCTGTCCATCGTAGCGAGGGAGCCCAGGTGCTTGCTGGTACGCTCAATACGAACGGTGCCCTGGATATGCTGGTGACCAAGTCCGCCAGCGAGAGTACCCTAGCCCGGATTATCAGCATGGTCAGTGAGGCGCAGTCACGCAAGGCCAGCACCCAGAGCTTCCTTGATCGGGCCGAGCAGTATTATGCGATGGGCGTGATTGTCTCGGTGCTGCTCTTCATCCTCCTGGTGCCGCCGATCTTCGGCGTGAACTTCGGCGAGAACTTCTACAAAGGTATGGTGCTGCTCACGGTGGCTTCGCCCTGTGCCCTGGTGATCAGCGTGCCCGCCGCCCTGCTCAGCGCGATTGCCAACGCCGCTCGCCGTGGCGTCCTCTTCAAGGGTGGTGCCCACCTGGAGGAGTTGAGCAAGGTGAAGGTGGTGGCCTTCGATAAGACTGGCACCCTCACCTTTGGTCGCCCTGAGCTGACCGATGTGCTGCCCCAGCCCGGCGTCAGTAAGGACGAACTGCTTGAGGCGGTCGCCCGTGCCGAACTATCGAGCGAACATCCAATTGCCCGAGCGATTATGGCTTACGCCACGGCCCAGGGACTGGCCCCCGCCGAGCCTGAGAAGTTCTCCGCCGTCACCGGCATGGGTGTCCGCGCCAGTTGGGACGGTCAGGAAACCTTGGTCGGCTCGCCGCGCCTGATGACTCAGGCAGGCATCACGGTTCCCGCCGAGTTGCTGATGGAGATGGATCGCCTGGCAGACGATGGCCGTGGCACGGTACTGCTGGCCTATCGCGGTTCGCGCTGGCTGGGCCTGGTAACGGTGATGGATCGTGAGCGCCCCGACGCCGCCGAGAAACTGGCCGCCCTGCGCGCCGCCGGTATCGAGCGCGTGGTGATGCTTACTGGCGACAACGTCCGCGTGGCCGAGGCCATGGGTCGCCGCCTGGGGATTGACGAGGTTCACGCCGGGCTGCTACCCGAGGATAAGCTGCGCATTGTGGAGGAACTGGGCAAGAAATATGGCCCGGTGGCGATGGTGGGTGACGGTGTGAATGACGCCCCCGCCCTGGCTGCTGCCTCTAGCGGAATTGCAATGGGCGCGGCGGGTACCGACGCGGCTCTGGAGACCGCCGACATCGTGCTGATGTCCGACGACCTGGGGGCTATCGGCTACGCCGTGGGTCTCAGCAAGCACACCCAGCGCGTGGTCTGGCAGAATATCGCCTTCGCCATGAGCGTGGTGGTGGTGCTGGTGATCTCAACCCTGACCATCGGGGTGCCACTGCCGCTTGGCGTAGTCGGACACGAGGGTTCAACGATCCTGGTGGTACTCAACGGCCTGCGGCTACTGACGTACAGAGGGTGAAATGTCATAGGGCAAAAATCACCCTGTCACACATGTCACGCAGAGCGAAGCGAAGCGTCCCGGCTGCGTTATGGGCAGCCAGGACGCTTCGCTCTGCGTGACTGCGTTACGTATGCGCTACTGCGATTTCAGCTATAGAAAGCGTAGGAAGACTTGGTTGCCGAGCATGCGCCCATGCGGGGTGAGGCGCACTCGTCCGGGGGTGCGTTCAATCAGACCTTGGCTGATCAGTTCGGTGATCTGTGGGCCATAGACATCCCCTAGGGCTTCCCCACAACGTGCCGCGAAGTGATCTTCCCCCACTCCAACATTCAGCCGTAACCCCATCATCATCGTCTCGGCTCGTCTATCGGCTGTGCTGAGCGGGATCGTCTCGGCCAGTGGTCGGTGTCCCGCGCCCATCGTAGCGATATAGTCGTCAATGGTGATGGTGTCGGAGTAGCGATGGGGCGAATCACCGGAGGTAATATGCCCATACGCCCCCGCCCCCGCCGCTAGATAATCGCTGTTGAGCCAGTAGGCGAGGTTGTGATGACAGGCGCGAGAGGGTATGTCAGGGAGAATTTTGCTCTGCCTGATACCTTCTTCACGTGCAAAATTCGAGATCTCGTACTGGATGTAATCGGCGGCGGCAAAGTGGCTCATCGCGGCCTCGTACATGGTGGCGGTCGCGTCGTCATCGGGGATGCTGACGCGACCTGCCGTGACCTGGGCGTAGAGCGGTGTTTGCTCCTCTAGGATGAGTGAGTAGAGCGAGACGTGGTCAACGCCCCATGTGACAATCTCGTTGAGGGTAGCTTCCCACTGGGCCTGATCTTGGCCGGGCAGGCCAAAAATAAAATCGAGGTTGATGTTGTCAAAACCCGCCTCGCGGGCCTCGGCATAGCTGCGGCGAGCCTCATCAGCGGTGTGGATGCGCCCAAGAATGCGCAGGGTTGGGTCGTGCAGACTCTGGACGCCCATACTCAGGCGGTTGACGCCGAGCTGACGCAGGCCACGCAGGTAGTCGCGCCCAAGGATGGTACCAGGGTTGGATTCGCTACTCACCTCGGCGTTGGCGAGCGGTACGATGGCGCTGGCGGCCCCCAGGACACGCTCCATCTGGCCGAGGGAGAGCAGGGTTGGTGTGCCGCCACCAAGGAAAATCGTTGGATGCAGAGATGCGGCCTCCGCCGAGGCGGGTGGCGCAGGTGAAACGGTCTCGGCCAGCAGCCGTAGCTCCGCACAGAGGGCGACGACATACGCCTCAATGCGATCTTCCATGTTGGCGTAGGTATTGAAGTCGCAGTAGGAGCATCGGCTACGGCAAAAGGGGATGTGGATATAGAGGTGTTTCATAATGCAAAATGCAAAATTTTTACATTTTGCATTGAGAGTTAGTGCTGACTCGCCCCAACGTGGGCGTGGGCGTTGTAGCTAGAGCGCACCAGCGGGCCGCTCTCGACGTGGCGGAAGCCGCGCTTAAACGCCTCGTCCCGAAACATGGCGAACTCATCCGGGGTGACATAGCGGTCAACCGGCCAGTAGCTCGCGTCGGGGGCGAGGTATTGGCCGATAGTGATCACGTTCACATCGGAACGACGCAGGGCATCGAGAACCTCCAGCACCTCGGCGTTGGTCTCGCCGGCCCCTACCATCATACCGCTCTTGGTGACGAGCTGGGAGTCGAAGGCGCGGGCGCGGGCGAGCAACTCGATGCTCTGATCGAAGGTCGCACGGGGGCGGAAGCGACGGAAGAGCCGGGCGATACTCTCGATATTGTGGTTAAGCACATCAGGGCGAGCGTCGAGAACCTGCTGGAGCGCCTCCCAGTTGCCGTCGAAATCGGGGATAAGCACCTCGATCTGGCAATCGGGTGTGCGCTCACGGATCAACGTAATGGTGCGAGCGAAGATATGTGCGCCCCCATCGGGCTGGTCATCGCGGTTGACCGAGGTGAGGACGGCGAAACGCAGGCGCAGGTGGTCCACCGAGTCGGCCACGCGCTCAGGCTCGTGCTCATCAATCGGTGCAGGCTTGCCCTTGGCAATGGCGCAGTAGCGGCAGCCTCGTGTACACGTATCGCCAAGGAGCAGAAAGGTGGCGGTGCGATGGTTCCAGCACTCGCCGAGGTTCGGGCAGCGAGCTTCCTCGCAGACGGTGTGCAGTTCCAGGTCACGCATCAGACCCAGCACATCGCTATAGTTCTCGCCTGATGGCGCACGGGCCTTGAGCCACTCGGGGCGGCGCGGGCGGGCCGATGGAGCCAGTGGGATCAGTTCTGTCATGATCGCTCTACCTTAGTCATATTTTAGATTGCAGATTTTAGATTGCAGATTTGCTGCAACAGAACGTCGAAGTAGCCCTAAACACGCTTTCTTGTTGACAACTGCCAACCGCACTATCACCCTCAGCCACGAGGGAACTCAGGCACCGCGAGAATCTTCGCTGTCTGGTTGATGTGGTGCTGGAGGTGTACAACAATGATTCGGAAAGCGTCGAGCAGACTGTAGGTGATGACATCGGCGGCGGGCGAAGAGATCACGATCTGGGCGACATCGAGAGATCGACATCGTTCCATCAAGGCTATTATCTCACGGAGCTGGGCGGCGAAGCGAGCCACAATGTCGGCGGGGATGTCACTGGAGCTGGGTAGGAAAACGTTCGGTGCGGGCACGAAGCCCTTAGCACCGGGCTCCAGCGTGCGGATCAGCAGCGAGCCAAAGAATCCTGGCAGCAGCGGCAGACGCTCCCAGAAAGAAGTCGTCTTGGTGCCATCAAGAATCTTGGTGATTGGCGTAACGTAGCCCGCGTTGACGATGATAATGTGTTCGAGACAGTAGCCGATGCTCCACTCCTTATCGTTCGGCTTCCAGTTGAGCTGGACGACGTTCAGGTCACGGAAGCGGCCCTCGATACCGGCACCCAGGGTGGTGGCCTCGGCGATCAGAGCGGGCAGGTCAGCAGTCTGGACATTAATAAACATCGGATTCCTCGTATATAGCAATCCTAACTTCGGTTATGTAAGGAGGAGTCAAGGCTTTAGCCGGCTGAAGCCACACACCATCGCGATGAAAAAGGGACCGTAGGGGCGCGTCGCGACTCGCCCCTACCCGACACCCGCTGGCGACGCTTCACCCCTCCTCTAGTACCACATCAAAGATAGCAGCGAAGTGGCGGAGCAGGATGGGTTCGACCTCGGCGGGAACGATAGCGCGGCCTAAGAGAGTACTGAGCGAAGTAACGGCGCGATTACTGATCCCGCAGGGCACAATCTGGGCGAAGCCAGCGAGATCTGGGTTGACGTTAAGAGCAAATCCGTGGCTGGTGATCCCGGCAGCACTCAACTTCACGCCCATCGCGCAGATTTTGGCCGAGCCGTCATTCACCCAGACCCCCGTAAGCCCAGGGACGCGCAGCCCCGTCACCCCAAAATCGGCCAGCGTACGGATGATCGTCTCCTCAAGGTTACGTACATAGCGCCCAATGTCGCCGCCGTGCTGCGAGAGTTTCAGGATCGGGTAGCCCACGATCTGGCCAGGGGCGTGGTAGGTGACATCGCCGCCACGGTCAACCTGAACAACGGTTACGCCACGGGCGGCGAGATCCGCAGATGTGATCAAAATGTTCTCAGGCCGAGCCTTATTGCCGAGGGTGATCGTCGGCGGGTGTTCCAGAAGTAGCAGGCTATCGGCAGCGCGGCCCGCCGAGCGGTCAGCGGCCAGTCGGCGCATCCACTCCCATGCCTGGGTGTAGTCAACACAGCCGGGGCGAAAAAGGGTGATGGTGCGGGTCGTGAGCATGGAAAAATTATACC
>Ga0208376_1000006_pt1 | contig 56294 bp, 38 predicted proteins | sample CryBogmetaGMA25M_FD_184548 | JGI IMG/M metagenome (GOLD analysis project Ga0208376, IMG submission 184548) | Freshwater microbial communities from Crystal Bog, Wisconsin, USA - MA2.5M (SPAdes) | ecosystem: Environmental > Aquatic > Freshwater > Lake | place: Crystal Bog, Wisconsin, USA...
GCTCTGGCCCTGTGGGTGGGGGTGGCCTTGGGCTTACGGTGGCCTCTGTCATGCTGTGTCGGCGCAGAGTCAGCGTGTTCAGAGGATGAGTTGATCCCGCCACGTGCGTCAGCCCAGACGTTGTTGGTGAGTGGAGCGCACACCACGAGCGTGACCAGGACAAGGCCAAGTCGATGTACGTGCCGCATGCGGATGCTCCTTCGCTTTTTCCTAATATGGATTATAGCAAGGATTTTACGATGCTCAATGATATTTTCTTACATTCACAGGACGTACGCAATTGGAAATCGAAAACCGTTTTGCAAAGCCTTAAACCGCGATTCTGCCTGGTGCGTGGGCATGGCTTCCAGATAGTGTGGGCATTACAGCGCGGTTGCTGTAGGGGGCTCTTCGTGTGTGGGCACTGCGGTCTGGTGTTTACCCGTCGTCTAGCGCCGCGCTCAGGGTAAATGAGATCCACGCGCTGCGGCTCACACCACGGCGCTTTGCTGCCGCGTCTACCCGTCGCAACAACGCTTTGTCGAAGCGGATCATCGTGGGAATCTTCCGCGTATCTTCCTCTTCGCCGGGCGCGGCCTTGCTGGCACCGCTGATGAACTTCTCGGCCTGATCATCGGCTGGCGGCGTTGGCTTTGGTTTCTTTGCGATAGCCATTGTATATCACCTTGATAGCACTATGCTACTGCTCAGCTATACAGCGCCGCCACAAACGTGGTAAGCTCGTCGATGGCTTTGGAGTCCTTTGGTGTGTACTCTGTCACCGCACGGCCAGCGGCGGCAGCATTGGGGAACGCCTTGCGCCGTCCAATGAACATCGGTAGCAGTTCTACGCCCTCAATCGCACGCAACGCATCGGCAGCGTCTTCGTTGTCTTTACCTTGGGCATCGGCAGCGTTGATCAGAATCAGCGCACGTAGCTCGGGGTTGATCTCGCGGGCCTCGTTGATCAGTGCGGCCACGTGGTCTACGGCCCAGATGTCGAAACTGCGCGGCTGCACCGGCACGACCACGGTATGTGAGATCGTGAGTGCGGCCCTGAGCGAGCCGGTGTCACGCCCACCCACATCGATCACGATCTCGGCGTACTTTGTGGACATCTGGCGAACCTGGGTACGGAGCACTGCCCCCTGGAGGCTCACTGCGGTGTAGCCGGGTGAGCCAAGCATGTCGGTGCGCAGTTCAGTGAAGGTGAGCGCCGTACGCTGCTCATCGCCGTCCACAAGGAGTACGTCGTATCCTGCCGCCGCCCGCACGATAGCGAGGTTGACGGCCAACGTGGTTTTGCCGACACCGCCTTTGATATTTCCTATGGTTACGATCATATGTTACCTGTACATCGCAATCATGTCACTGTGGGATCTATTATACATCGAAGCGATATACAAACGCAGTCTGATCTCGGGCTGAGACAGCGAACTCCCTACGGTGTAATTGCCGTAGGGGGTTCGCTGTCTTCGGACTATCGACGTTTACGCTTCGATGAAGTACCGCAAGGTCTATTCCCGTCGATGGGGTATACCGAGACATTGAAGAGGTCGTTGTAGAAACGCTGGGCCTCTGCGTTCTCGCGAACGACAAAGGTGTAGGTCTTAGTAAAGGCGATGATGCAATTACGAATCTTATTTGAATATATACTATCAATGTGTATACTTTACGGTAAACTGTGGCATTTACATTGGTGTAATCGTGAGTTTTTCTATGTTAAATACAGGGTACCCCAGGTCATTGAATCCTGTACATAAATAAACAACGTACACCGCTGCCATTTTTTCGTCGTCACCCACGTCGCTATCAAGGGATCGGGCGGTGACGGTGCCTCGCAGAGTGCCGCGCCTAGACCGAACACCCCGCCTATAGCGATGCCAGACCATTGATGGACACTCGGCGTCTGACGTCGTCCGACCACGAGACTATCGACAGGCTATGTGTCGCGCTGCGATGCTCTACGACTGTCTACGCTGGCACCAGGACGACGAAGCGCATCCGCAGGGTAATCCTCTAGGGACGTTGCTGAGATTGGCGCACAGATGTCACTCCTCTTCACTGGCTGCCCAGGCGAGTAACGATGCTGGTTCGCAATGAAAGTATCGGCACAGTTTCTCTGCGACGTGCAGCGGAAGCTCTCTGAGCGTGCCCAGGTATGCATCATGCGCCGTGTTGTAGGGTAGACCCGTTTCCGCAATCACGGTGCTTACCCTGATGGTGCGGCTTTCGATGCGCCCCTTCTCGGTCATAAGTTCCCTGAGTCGCACACGCACGGCGGGCTTTCCTTGTATTTTGCGCTTGGTCGTCACGATTTCTCCAATCTACGTTTATCCCATTATTATACACTCAAGAAGCGTAGAAGTAAAGGATTGCGGCAAAGACGTGGCCAATTACAGGCTATATATCCTTGCAATTTACGCCTTTTAGGTGTATGATGAAAAGGTATAAGAGCCGACGTACCTTAACAACAAAACCGGCGATGTCTAAGTACGATCCCACCGGCAAACCATCATACGGGACTACGCCCGTGATTGCCCAAGTATGACAATTAGTTGTACGCTCCGTCTAACTAAATTGTATTACGGAGAATCATCATGGGATGTGACATCGAAGAAATCGAAGCGCAGCGCGACACTCGCCGCAAGGAATCTGCTCATCGTGTGCGCAGGGAAGATCGTCGACGACTAGTCCGATGTCGGACTGGCCGAAGAATCAAAAACCCTCAATGTGCTTCAACACATTGAGGGTCTGACCGCCAGGACGGCAGCACGGGCCAAATAATCGTTGCCTAGTTACTTCGATTATAACCCAGCGCTGGTGACACTGTCAATGTGAACTCTCAACGAACAGATCCATAGGAGCATATCATGGTAGACCCGAAGAACGCCGCCATACCGAAACCCGTCACGAGTAGAACAGCGACATCGCCCAAGCACCCGGTTGTCATTCTGCCCGCCCTCCGCCAGATCGGGGGTGTGCGATGACCACACTCACGACCGACGCGGTGGACACCGACCGCGCCGCGTTCTTTGCGGCAATGGGTTGGGACGGGGGCCGGGTTGAGGTGGTCGCCGGAACGAACCAGAGCGACAACCCGGACAAGATTGATCTCATCACCTTCGACAGGGCCACCAAGCGCCGTAGCACGCGCCGGTGGATTGCCCCGGACGATGTGACCGAACTAGAGAAGGCGATCACCCGTCTTTCCGAGCAGTGGGGCAATGTCTATGTGAGCGTCGGCACCTACGACGAGGTGCCGAACCGCCATCGCCCCGGTACGATGACCTACAACCGCAGCGCCCCGCGACCGCGCCGATGCTTTATCCTGGACGATGTAACCGACATCTTGGCCCTGCGTCTCCCGCCCACTTGGGCCAACGAGACAAGCCCTGGCAACTATCAGGTGGGGTACACCTGCACCGACCTTCTCATCCCGAAGCAGGCAGAGATGCTTGGTAAGGGAGCGATGCTTCTGGCTCGTGCCGACAACTCTGGATGGGACGCGACCCAGATTATCCGTCTTCCCGGTACGCTGAACACCAAGCCTAAGTGCGTGGGGCGTGCGGGCGACCCCAAGGCCGGGATTGAGCCGGAGGGTTGGACGGTACGGCTCCTATTTGCCGATGGGCCACGCTACACCCCGCAGCAGCTTGCTATGGCGTTTCTGCCCGGTGGTGTGACGGAGCTAGGGGCAGCGAAGCATAGCTGCTCAGGTAAATCGGAGAGGTCAACTGTCCCGGTTGACCGAGAGATGCTGGCGAGGCTTCCCGATGGTGCTTCCCTGATGAACACCCCACGCTTTCGTGCGCGGTTTTGTCGTCGTCCCCAGCTCGCACAACTAGCCGCTGGCGAGACGGTCATCCTCCCCACAAAGTACGGGCTTCGTAGCTCAGGGAGTGAACAGGTTGCTGTCCTCGTGGTGAACCTCCTCACCGATGGACGGCGCAACCCTGATGGTATTTTTGTGCCGGGTCTCGGTGCGCCGCCGCTTGATGAGATTCGTGCAGTGGCTCTCTTCTGGCGCGAACGGCTACGACCCGGCTATGACATCGGGCGATACATAGAGGATGTCGAACGCCTGATTAATGCTTACACGCCTGTGGGATATGCCCCTGAGCCTACGTACATAACAGAGGATTCCATCCCCTCACGGCGTGCGCTTATCCCATCGCGTAAGCCTGGGCGACCCTACGGGCCACGGGACGTGGCCGCCGATGCACTGTTGAGTCACTGTGCAACGCTGCCTATCGAGAGCGACGGGTGGACACGCACAACCACCAAAGCACTCGCGAAGCATCTTAATCTCTCCCTGGTTCACATCGGTCGGCTGTTGTCCGATGTGCGCAGAACGGGGCAACTGGAGAGCCGCACGGAACCACGAGCGTTAGCTTTACGCCTCATTCCAAAGGAGGGGGCATTTAATGATGAGGGTTATCATTTATTCAAGGGGGCATTTAACGATGAGGGTCATCATTCCCCCTCCTTAGATCGCATTGAGACGCGGAATGACGGAGATGGCGTGCAGGGAGAGTACACACCCCCCGCCCCCGTCCCTGCCTTACCGGCCTGTTCGGGCGTGGCCGACGTGGCCCTTCTCCCTGCGCAGCCTGCTTCGGTAGACGCCACCCTGTACGTCGACCATGGCACCCTCGTCGGTGAGCCTGACGCGATGGATGAGACTGCATGGTTGAGCTTGATGACCCAGCGTGTCCCTATCGGTGAACTCCTCGATCCTGGTGCTATCGCTGCATGGGTCGTGGATGGTCTCTGCGAAGTACCTGCTGCGGAACTTCCGCCGAGTGACTGCGCCAACGACGCTATCGTTGCGTGGGTCATGGATGGTCTCTGCGAAGTACCTGCTGCGGAACTTCCGCCGAGTGACTGCGCAGACGACGACGAGGCGATTATCGCAGATGAGGCCCGTATCCTGGCCTATCCCACACAGGACGCGCCCCGTCGTCCACTCTACAAGGTCGGTTCTGCCATGTTGACCTCGCAGGACGGCTCAGGAGCGACGGAACAGGTCTTTACCCGTCTATGACGCTATCGCCTCGGAGAAGCCCGTGGAATAGGCCGAGCGTATCGCCGGTACGTGGCCGTGGCACACAACGCCGCTGTCTGGTGTTGGTTCAGCGGCGTAGGCGTCGTGGAATACGGAGCCGTGATTTCTTCGTTTTGTAGCTCTGCACACATTGACGGTGGAATCACCAAGGAGAAAGCGCACGGTATCCCACGTAGACGGTGACGACGATGATTTCACTGTCTACGGTGGAATCATCATCGTCACCGTCACCATAGGTTTTCCGTCTACGGCGTCCCCTGAGCAAGACAGCGCCGAGGTGCTGTCAACGGAAAACCGACCTTCTGAGAAGGCGCAGGAGCGACGAAGACGACCTGAGACAAAGAGGTACGGGTCGTGGGGGTTTCGCCGCGCAGAAGTCCGTAGAGTGGGCCGTAGTCGTCATCCCTCTTGCCTGTTGATTTGTGTGGAATGTGCGGACACAACGAAAAAGCACCTTCGTCACCTTTCGGCGGTGGGAGCTTCTTTGCTCCATCGGAGAGGGATGCAGTGTACGTGTGATTGGCATCGGGGCGTAGCTCTGGCGATGTCGATGGTAGGGCCACGTTGATGATGGTGTACCCATCGGGTTTTCGACGGGGCTTTCTATGGCGACGCTCTCCGATGCGGGTTCGACGACAAGTCCACGTTGGGATAGTCCGACGTCGGACTACCCCAGATCGTAGAATCAGATCTACAAACAGACAACCTACACCCCACGGCATTTTTCGTCGTCCCCACGTCGCCGGATCGCACAGTGATCCTGTGATTGGCCCCGTACAACGAATTGCGGTACAACGGTGAAAGTTTTGCCTCAGTCACGTTGTAGATGCCAGAGAAATCGTGCATTCACGCATGGTGAAGGATGCGGGAGTGCGGCGGCGGCATCGGGGATACGTCGGTGCCGCCGTAGGTATATCATAGACCGAGGAACCGACGGGTGATCTCGACGAGCCATGCGATCAGATCGGGCTGGATCTGGGTCGCCACTGTGGTGATCAGCAGCAACAACCACGTTTGGAAGCGGCGTAGGCCGTCGAACTCCACATAGCCATAGCCAGGGCCATAGCGATAGGTGTACAGCGTCGAGCGCCCGTACCCCGAGCGACGACCGAGGAAGTCGGCCTCATAGCCCCAGTCATAGGGCAGCAGCAGGACGAGCAGGACGATGAGCAGCGATGCGATAATCATGGTCATTCCCCTCGACGGTGAAGAATGACCACCGATCCGAGTGATCAGCCCGGTACCAGGGTGGCCGACTGGGCCATAGCGCGATGACCATCGCAGCGTACGACGTGCGGTGTTGACCAATCGACCACAGCTACCGCCGCAGGTGTCGCGGCTCCATCGACAGAGCAGAGAACCAATGAGCCAGCCCATCGAACCCGACTCCGAGCAGTTCCTCGCCCGACTCAACGCCGCCGTAGATGCCTACATTGAGCGTATGCACGGTCAGCGGCCCCAGGGTACGAAGACCTGGATCGCCACGCAGTTGCGCATCGACCGCACCACGCTCTATAAATACCTGGACGGTACGAACCACATCCCGCTCGACACGCTACGCACGCTGATCCGCCTTGTCGGGCTGGGCGACGTCGAGGCGAATACGTTGCTCTTCCTCGGCGGCTACGGGGTGCCGGTGCCGGTCGTGGCGACTCCGCCGCCAGCAGAACCCGTGATCACACCGACGAGCCTACGCGCCGCACTGGCCGAAGTGCTTCCTGGTGCGCTGAGCAGCGCCTTGGCCGATCCGCTCTCGCTGTTCACCGGGCTGCTCAGCGATCTGGGCAAAGGCCAACTCACCCGCGAGGATCTGAGCCACGCACTCGCGGATGATCCGCGCCTCGATGAGATCATGCGTGCGCTCGCGGGGAAGCAGGTGAGGCAAGCGGATGGCGCACTGATTAGCTTCGGCGCTGGCACGCAGACGGGGGACATCAGCGTCCATGATGTCGCAGGGCGCGACATCATCAATGTCACGATCAATCTGCCGCAACCCACGTCTATCACGCCGTCTAGCCTCTACCAGCTCCGCGCCCCCGTCGCCGACTTCATCGGGCGTGCGCAGGAGATCGCCGATCTCACCGCCGCGCTAACCAGTGGCGGTGGGGCGACGATTAGCGGGGTCGCCGGGATGGGCGGCATCGGCAAGACGGAGCTGGCGATGAAAGTTGGCAATGACATCCTGGAGCGCTACCCCGACGCCCAGATCGTCCTCAACCTCCAGGGTTCCCGCGACTCGGCGCTGTTGGCAACCCAGGCGCTCCAGCAGGTTATCCGCGCCTTCCTCCCTGATGCGCAACTGCCCGATGATGCGCCGAGTCTTGCCGTGGCCTATCGCAGTGTCCTCACCGGCAAGCGGGTACTCATCCTCGCCGACGACGCGAAGGACGCCACACAGGTCAAGCCATTGCTACCGCCGCCGGGATCGGCCTTGTTGATCACCAGTCGCCAGCGATTCACGCTGGGGGGGATGCAGCGAATTGACCTAGAGCGACTGAGCGAAGACGAGGCCATCGCGCTTCTGCGCCATATCTGCGACCGACTAACGACAGCGGATGCCCAGCAGATCGCAGCGGCCTGTGGGCGTCTGCCGCTGGCCCTACGCATTGCGGGCGGGGTGCTGACCAACGACGAGACCGTGCGCGTCGCTCGCTACCTGGAGCGTCTGGCCGATGAGAAACGCCGACTGTCCGCGCTGCGCGACCCCGACGACCCGGATCTCGATGTGGAGGCATCCATCGCCCTAAGCTATGATCTGCTCGGCGACGGGGAGCGGACGACCCTGTGTCATCTCGGCGTCTTCGCGGCCAGCTTTGACCTTGCCGCTGCCATGTCGGCACTCGATGAATCTGACGACGAGGTCGTGGAGCGCCGATGTGGGCTACTCTACCGGCGTAGTCTCGTTGAGTTCGCCCAAGGCCGCTACGACCTTCACGATCTGGTGCGCGTCTTCGTCCTGAGTAAGCTAGGCGATGAGGAACGCCCAGCCCGCCTACGCCACGCCCAGCACTACATCGCCGTTGCGGCGCAGGCCGAGGGGCAGTTCCTGGGGGGCGGCGACGGTATCACCGCTGGGCTGGCGGTGTTTGACCGTGAGCAAGCCAACCTGGACGCGGCGCGGCTCTGGCTCCAGGCCCACGCGGGCGACACTGAGACGGATGCGTTGCTGATCGCCGACGCGGACGCAACGGCACATATCGGCGATCTGCGCTATGGCAAGCAACGTGAGCGTATCCCACAGTTGGAAACCGCACTGGCAGCGGCGACACGGCTTCATCGGCGTGACGCGCAGGGCCGGTTCCTCGGCAACCTGGGGCTGGCCTACGCCGCCCTGGGGGACGCCCGCAACGCCATCGACTTCTACCAGCAGCAGTTGGTCATCGCCCGCGAGATCGGCGACCGGCAAGGCGAGGGGAACGCCCTCGGCAACCTGGGGCTGGCCTACGCCGCCCTGGGGGACGCCCGCAACGCCATCGACTTCTACCAGCAGCAGTTGGTCATCGCCCGCGAGATCGGCGACCGGCAAGGCGAGGGGAACGCCCTCGGCTCCCTGGGGAATGCCTACTTCGCCCTGGGGGACGCCCGCAAAGCCATCGACTTCTACCAGCAGCACTTGACCATCGCCCGCGAGATCGGCGACCGGCGCGGCGAGGGGAACACCCTCGGCAACCTGGGGAATGCCTACGCCGCCCTGGGGGACGCCCGCAAAGCCATCGACTTCTACCAGCAGCGGTTGGTCATCGTCCGCGAGATCGGCGACCGGCAAGGCGAGGCAGAGACCGGGTGGAACTATGGGCTGATCCTCGTGCGCGAAGGCGACGCCGCACAGGCGCTACCGCACATGGAGCGCAGCCTCGCGTTTCACCAGGAGATCGGGCACCCACGCGCTGCGATGATGGCGGAGACGGTCGCCTTTGTTCGGGTACATGGAACACTCCCTGCGCAGCAGCCCTCGCCCGTGGGACTGCCAGATGATCTCCCTGAATCCGTGCGTCAGGCCATCCAGTCCCAGGATAACGCCGCCTTCCAAGCCGCGATGGAGTCACTGCCGGATGCCGAGCGCACGGCGGTCTTTGCGAAGCTCCAAGACGCCGGTATCATCGGTCGCGGGCCAGACATGTCCCAGGTGCTGCGCGAGTTCACGCCGCTGCTGCGTGGTATCGCCGCCGTCGCTAACGGTGACGACGGGCCGCGCACAGCGGTCGAGCAAGCTCTGGCCCAGCTTGAGGAGGGCGGCTGGCAGATCACGGGCGCAGTCCAGCGCATCTGGGCGGGCGAGCGGGACAACGAATTGCTCACCGAGAGTATTGACGACAACTCGGCCATGCTCGTGCGTCGCATCCTGGAGCTGATCGACGCGCCAGCGGAAGCAACCGACACCGAAGGGGATGCGGGCAATCAGATCCCCGAGTCCATCCAGGTTGCCATCGCCTCGAACGACCCAGCGGCGATCCAGACGGCGCTGGAAGCCCTGCCTACCGAGGAGCGCACCCGCGTCGAGGGGCTGATTCAGCAGGCGACTCAGCAGGCCATCGCACGAGCGCAGCGCCGCCGCCCAGAGGAGATCATCGCGGGCCTGCCCGCCGCTGTGCGTGCTGCGCTAGAGCAGCAGGACGATGCCGCGTTCCAAGTTGCCCTCACAGGACTCCCCGATGCTGAGCGCCAGCGTACCCTCGCCGACCTCGCTGACCTGCAAACGCTGAATCTGCTCGCTGCCCAGGAGGCCCAGCAGCGTGACCCGCGAGAGCAATTTGCTGCCCTGCTGCAAGCTATCGCTGCTATCGCACGTGGCAACGTCGAGTCTCGCGTAGAGGCTGTGCAAGCCCTGTCCCAGATGGAGCAGGGTGGCTGGATGCTGCGCGGGCCGGTCGAGCGGATTTGGGCCGGGGAACGGAATAACGACGTACTCACCGAGGGGCTAGACGCGCAGGACACCGCCCTGGTCACGCGAATCCTCGCGCTGATCGACGCGCCGGAAGAGACCGCAGAGCCAGCGGGTGATGACCGCGAAACAGTCCTAAATGCGCTCCCTGCGCCGGTGCGTACCGCCATCCAGAGCAGCGACGCCACGGCGCTCCACGCGGCGCTGGCGACAATGCCGCATGACGAGGCCCAGGTCATCATCGAGCAACTTCACCAGGCAGGCATCATCGGCAGCGCCCCGCCGTCAGATCGCCCGCGTCCCGACATCGATCAGGTTATCCAGAACTTCCTCCCGCTGCTCGGCGACATCGCCCTGGCTGCCTTCGGCGATGAGATCGCACGGCAACTGGCTGAAGCAGTACTGCCCCGGCTGGAGGAGCAGGGCTGGCGACTCAGCGCCGCTGCCCAGCGTATTTGGGTCGGTGAACGTAACATGGCAGTGCTTACGGACGGCATTGACCCCAACTCGGCAGCGCTGGTACGCCGCACCTTGCACATGGTGGAGGACGGGCCGGGGATGATCTTCGTCGCTGAATCGCTCCAGATCGCCCACCTGCGCCGTCAGGCCGATGAGGCAACGGCGCAAGCGCTGGCAAGCGGCGACGCCACGCAGCGCGTTGACCTAGCCGGCCAGCTAGAGCAGGCATCTGACCACGCTGAGCAGCAGTCCGGTGTGCCCTGGCAGGAACTCGCTGCACACCTTCGTGCGCTGGTTGCACAGCTTGGGGATGCGTAGCCACGCCCATCCCTGACGTGCAAAAACGGCGACGTTCGCGCTGTGGGCATCTCCGCCTGATCGTCCCCCCTATCGCCTGATCGTATCGTCGGATCGAAAACAGTGCTATGAGTCGGGCATAGCGAGATCGTGCGTAGAGGGTGATCGGCTTTCTATGGCGATGAGCGTGTTATACTTTTCATCAGCATGCACAAAGCCCACGCAGTGCCGGCAAGCAGAAGCGTGGGCCGTGTGACATGATCGTGATTGTACGTAATGCCGGTAGTCTATCACCACCTCCCCTTCCCTGGCAAGGCGGTGTGCGGCTATGCGGGCAGCACAGGAGCCGGTGTTGCATCCATGCCCCCACGCAAAGTAGCCCCCTCCCCCAAGAACGGCAACGGCGCAAAGCTCGGCTTCGAGGCTACCCTCTGGGCCACCGCCGACAAGATGCGCAATAATATGGACGCCGCCGAGTACAAGCACGTCGTCCTCGGTCTGATCTTCCTCAAATATATCTCCGACGCCTTCGAGGAGCGCATGCATTGGCTGCACACCCAGGCTGCCGATCCGCAGAGCGAATACTTTGTGCGCGAGGAGCGCATGCGTTATCAGATCGCGGAGGATCGCGATGAGTATCTGGCGGAGCATGTCTTTTGGGTGCCGACCGAGGCCCGCTGGGCGTACCTCCAGGCCAATGCCAAGCAGCCGGAGATCGGGAAGTTCCTTGATGTGGCGATGGAGGCCATTGAACGCGATAACCCCTCGCTCAAACGGGTGCTGCCCAAGGATTACGCCCGCCCCTCTCTTGATAAACAGCGCCTCGGTGAGCTGATTGATTTGATTGGCACGATTGGCCTGGGCGACAAGGAGAACCGCTCAAAGGACATCCTGGGCCGGGTCTATGAGTATTTCCTGGGACGCTTCGCCAGTGCCGAGGGCAAGGGCGGCGGCGAGTTCTATACGCCCCGCTGCGTTGTGCAACTCCTCGTCGAGATGCTCGCGCCCTACAAGGGCCGGGTCTTCGACCCCTGCTGCGGCTCCGGCGGCATGTTCGTGCAGAGCGAGAAGTTCGTCGAGTCCCACGGCGGGCGCATCGGCGACATCAGCGTCTACGGTCAGGAGTCGAACTCCACCACATGGCGTCTGGCGAAGATGAATCTCGCCATCCGGGGCATTGATGGCAACCTCGGCCCGGAACACGCGGACAGCTTCCACCGTGACCAGCACAAAGACCTCAAGGCTGATTTCATCCTGGCTAATCCTCCCTTCAACATTAGCGACTGGGGCGGCGAGCGTCTGCGCGAGGATGTGCGTTGGGTCTACGGGGTGCCGCCGGTGGGCAACGCGAACTATGCCTGGGTGCAGCACTTCATCCACCACCTCTCGCCGAAGGGATTGGCTGGCTTCGTCTTGGCCAACGGCAGTATGTCGAGTAATCAGTCCGGCGAGGGCGACATCCGCCGCGCCCTGGTCGATGCCGACATGGTGGACTGTATGGTCGCCCTGCCCGGTCAGCTTTTCTACTCAACCCAGATTCCGGTCTGCCTGTGGTTTCTGGGCCGTGGTAGGGGCGGCTCGCGAGCCGCCCCTACATCCCGCGACCGGCGCGGCGAGACGCTGTTTATTGACGCCCGCAAGCTGGGTGTGCTGATTGACCGTGTCCACCGCGAACTGACCGAGGCCGACATTGCGAAGATCGCCGGGGCTTACCACGCATGGCGCGGTGACAAGGACGCGGCTACCTACGCCGACGAGGCAGGCTTCTGCAAGTCGGCCACACGTGCCGAGATCGCGGGCCACGGCTATGTACTCACACCGGGGCGCTACGTGGGCGCGGCAGATGTCGAGGAGGACGAGGAGCCTTTCGAGGTGAAATATGCTCGGCTCACGGCGCAGCTAGAGCAGCAGTTCGCCGAGGGCGCACGGCTGGAGCAGGAGATCCGAGAGAACCTGCGGGGGGTAGAAAATGGCGGCGCATAAGCTCATCATTCGCGCCCACGCGCTCCAGCGCATGTTTGAGCGGAACATTTTCGTCGAAGATGTGCGCGGCGTGGTTGATGCGGGTGAGATAATCAAAGCGTACCCTGACGATACGCCCTATCCGAGCCGATTGCTCCTTGGTTGGAGCGGGGTCAGGCCGCTGCACGTTGTCGCCGCCGACAATCCTGCGAATAGTGAGACCATCGTTATTACGGCCTACGAGCCTGATCCAAGCCAATGGGAGTCAGATTTTAAGAGGAGGCGCACATGATCTGTGTGATCTGCCGTCAAGCCGAGACGGAGTCTGGCACGACGACGGTAACGCTTACCCGTGGCACGCTCACCTTTGTGGTGCGCGACGTACCGGCCCGCGTCTGCCCCAACTGCGGTGAGGCGTACATTGAAGAGGAAGCCGCCACACGGCTTCTGACTACCGCCGAGCAGCTCGCCCAGGCTGGTGCGCAGGTGGATGTCCGCGAGTATCTGGCGGCGTAGGGAAGCATCGCCCGCCAACAGACGACGGATACCCGCGCAGATCATTGGGCGATGCTTCGGCGCGATAAGGTTGAGATGATCAAGGAGTCTCTATGAGCGAGCCAAAGTTAGATCTCAGTGCGATCCAGCGTGCCGTTGCCTCGTTAGAAACTGCACTTGATGTCGCCACGGATACGGCTTGGTTTAATCAGCAATCATGGAAGGTGCAGCATACGCTTATCGCGGGCGTGATCCAGAATTTTGAATTTGTCTATGAGATAAGCGTGAAGATGATCAAGCGCCAGATCGAGCGTGAATCCGCCAGCCCCGCTGAGGTTGACGCGACAAACTTTCGCGACGTGTTGCAGGTTGCTGCCGAAAAAGGGCTGATTGCGGATGTCGAATCATGGTTCGGCTACCGCCAGATGCGTTATCTTTCACCCCACACCTATGACGAAGCGAAGGCGCAGCAGGTCTATCAGCAGACGCTGATCTTCATCACCGATGCGCGGGCGTTGCTTGCCACGCTGGAGGCGCGGAATGGCTGACGTGAAAATAGCCGATAGACCGATAGCTGATAGCCGATATAGCAATTCTCTTGGAAATCATGAAGAGAGTCACGGCTTTAACCGGCTGAAGCCTTGACTCCGAGCGATGCTTCGCCCCTGTGGGGGACGATGATGGCGCGGCGAAGCAGGATGGGGATGGTTTGGGTCGTGCATTATGAGAATGGAGCGAGGAAAAATGGGGGATTGGATAAAAACAACCCTTGGGAACTTTGTCACTCTTCAAAGAGGACATGATTTAACAGCGTCTCAGCGACAGATTGGCCCCATTCCCGTAATGGGTTCAGCCGGAGTGAACGGTTATCACGATGAGGCTCGTGCGAAAGGGCCAGGTGTAACCATCGGGCGGAGCGGTGTAGGTTCAATGGGAGTAGTGAGCTATTCTCCTGTAGATTATTGGCCTCATAATACTGTGTTATATGTAACTGATTTTCATAGTAATGATCCTAAGTTTACCTATTACTTCCTTCAGCAGCAGAACCTACGGCGATTCGATTCAGGCAGTGCCCAGGCTTCGCTGAATCGAAACTATCTGTATCCCATCGAAATTGAGGTACCCGAGCCACAAGAGCAACACGCCATCGCCCGCATCCTCGGCTCTCTCGACGACAAGATCGAGCTGAACCGGCGGCAGAACGCCACACTGGAGGAATTGGCCCGCGCCATCTTCCAGAGCTGGTTTGTGGACTTCGACCCCGTGCGCGCCAGGGCCGAGGGCCGCACCCCGGCGGCGATGGACGCGGCGACGGCGGCTCTCTTCCCCGATGGCTTCGATGTCGTTGACGGGCGCGAGGTGCCGAGGGGGTGGGATACCGCGCCACTATCTAATCTCTGTGAATACATCATGAGCGGAGGAACGCCAGACACGCGCAAAGAGGAATACTGGGGCGGAAGCATCCCGTGGCTTTCGTCTGGTGAGACACGGGAGCGATTCATTGTTACAACCGAGAAGACAATAACTCCTTTGGGAGTGAATGAGTCAAGCACAAGAATGGCGAGAGCAGGCTCAATCGTGATTGCAGGCGCAGGGCAAGGCTATACTCGCGGTCAAACATCCCTCCTTTTGTTTGATAGTTACATTAACCAATCGGTAGTGGCTGTGGCTGCCAATCATGTTTTGATCTCGGATTTATATATTTTCTTCGATCTGGCACGCCGATATGAGGAGTTTCGCCAGATTTCCGACTCACACAGCTCTCGTGGCAGCCTCACAACCAAGCTCCTGGGTAATATACAAGTACTACGCCCACCTATCCAGTTGGTTGCTGCATTTGATCAGCTTGTCAAGCCCATAGTCGAAAAGGTCAGATCGAACCTCCAGCAATCCCGCACCCTAACTGCCCTGCGCGACACCCTATTACCCCGGCTGCTCTCGGGCGAACTGCGGGTGCGCGTGGCGGAGGAGATCATTGAGGATGCATTATGAATAAAGGGCGGCTGGAAGCCTTCAGCGACGGGGTGATCGCGATCATCATCACGATTATGGTGCTTGAGCTAAAGGTGCCGCAGGCTGCCGATCTCGCGGCGCTGCTGCCGCTGGCCCCTGTCTTCCTCAGCTACGCGCTGAGCTTCATCTACTGCGGCATCTATTGGAACAACCACCATCACCTGCTCCAGGCAGTCAAGCGCGTTGACGGGCGGGTGCTGTGGGCTAACCTGCATCTGCTCTTCTGGCTCTCACTTATCCCCTTTGCCACCGCCTGGATGGGCGAAAACTCCTTTCGCGCCGGGCCGGTCACGCTCTACGGTGTCGTGTTACTGCTGGCGGCGGTGGCCTACTTTATCCTCACCCGCGCTCTGATCGCGCTCCACGGCAAAGACTCCGTGCTTGCCACTGCGATAGGCCGCGACCGCAAAGGGATGCTGTCACTGGTGATCTACGCAGTGGCCCTCTGTCTGGCCTTTGTGAGCGCATGGATCTCCTGCGGACTCTACGTGCTGGTCGCCGTGATCTGGCTCATCCCTGACCAGCGGATCGAGCGCACGCTGACGCAGTGAGTGCGACGTTACACCGAAAAGGTTACTCCAATGACGCAGGAAACCAAACCTTACCCTTCGCTTCAGCAGATGACCGACGAAATTCGCGCCGCATCTGCGGCCTGGTTCGCGGGACACGGCCTGCGAACCTACGCAACGTATGCCTACGTGCTGGAGGCCCACGCCGAGAAGTACGGACTATAATCGTATTGTCACCCAACCGACCACTTTATCACTGGAGGCACGAATGAAAGCGTCCGAAATGACCTTACAAAGCCTGCTCGGTGGCCCCAATCAGTACATCATCCCCGTCTTTCAGCGCTACTACTCATGGGGGAAGAATAACTGGCTCGGCTTGTGGGAAGACCTTGTTGAGCTTCAGGAGGTCGGGCAGCCCGACAGTAGACACTTCATGGGCGCACTCGTCTTTTTAGCTGAGCCGATAACACCAGGACAGCTTCCTGTCTTTCAAGTTATTGATGGGCAGCAACGCACTATCACGCTCGTACTGCTTCTCTGTGCGCTGCGCGATGTTGCCCATACGCGCAGCTTTGACTCACTCGCTGCTGAGATTACAAACACGGTGCTTGTGCATCCTTTTAAACGCGACCGAGAGCATTTCCGCGTGTACCCCCGCCAGCGCGACCGCGATCAGTTCACTGCTGCCATCGAGCAGCAGAAGGTGGCTGATGGCAACATTCAAAAGGCACTCCAGTTTTTTACCAAAGAGATCTCAACCCTAAAGGACTGCGACACCGAAGCGGGACTGCGCAGCCTCTTCAACCTCATCGTAGCTCGATTGGACTTTGTGGCGATCACCCTCCAAGGCAGTGAGAATCCCTACCGAATCTTCCGCAGTCTTAACTCAACGGGTGTTGACCTGAGCGAGGCTGATCTTATCCGCAACTTCGTCTTCATGCATGTGCATGCATCAGAGCAAGATAGGTTTGACGACCAGCGTTGGAATCTGCTTGAACAGCACTTCTTTAATGCTGATGGCCGTCTTAATGGTGTAACGATGTCTGCGTTCTTTCGCGACTTCATGATGTCCGGCGGAAAATATATCCCACCGACATCGACATTCCAGGAGTTTGAGAACTATTACGCTCCCGGCTTTCAGCCATCCGATCTCCTCAACGAACTCGATCTGTACGCCGAGTTCTATGACATGATTCGTGGAATCAAACCGCATCCAGACGAGGATTGTCGTGTGGCGTTGTACCAACTTCGCCAACTCGAAAGCTCGACAACCTACCCGCTCATCCTGAATCTTATGCTGCGTGTACACCAGACGACCTTGTCTACAAAGGATTTCGCGCACGCAGTTAAGCTTGTTGCCAGCTTTATCTTACGGCGGTTCGTCTGCGGCGAGACCTCACGACCCTATGGTCGCTGGTTTGTCACCGCTTGCACTCAACTGGGTGCCGATCCGATTGCTGAGCTTCGCGGGTATTTAAAGGAGCGTGTCTTTCCCAGTGACACACTGTTTGCTGACCGCTTCCTCCATGCTGACCTTTACACCAGCCGCTATGCCAAGGCAGTATTGGAAGCACTGGAGCGAGGGAAAGGTAATAAAGACACTACTGTTAATCTTTCTGTACCCACTATCGAACACATCATGCCGCAGAAATTGACTGACGACTGGCGGGATATGCTTGGCCCGAATGCTGATGCTATTCACGGCCAATGGTTACATACTATTGGCAATCTAACGCTGACTGGCTATAACAGCGAACTCTCGAATAGCTCCTTCGATGAGAAAAAGAAAGGGAATGATAAGTACCCTGGATACCGACAGAGCAATATTCAGCTAACGCGGGAGATCGCTGAATACACGAACTGGACTGAGGTGGAAATTAATGCGCGTGGTCAGGTGCTTGCAAAGAAGGCGGTCACCATCTGGATTGGGCCTGATGCATGAGCATCACCGAGGCCGATGTCGAACACGCCGCCCTCGCTTGGCTCACCGAGCTAGGCTACACCGTCCGCTTCGGCCCCGAGATTGCCCCCGGCGAGCCTGCCGCCGAGCGCGACGACTACGGCCAAGTGCTGCTGCTGGGTCGCCTGCGCGACGCCCTCGCCCGCCTCAATCCCGGCGTCCCCGTCGAGGCCCACGAGGAGGCTCTGCGCGTGCTGCTGCGCCCCGACTCGCCCTCTGCCATCGCCAATAATCGTACCTTCCACCGCATGCTCGTCGCGGGCGTGCCCGTCGAATACCGACGCCCGGACGGCAGCATCGGCGGCGAGCAAGTGCGCTTGGTGGACTTCGCCCGCATCGAGCAGAACGACTGGCTCGCGGTTAACCAGTTCACCGTCACCGACGGACACTACAATCGTCGTCCCGACATCGTCATCTTCCTCAACGGCCTGCCCCTGGTTGTCATCGAGCTAAAGAACCCTGCCGATGAGCAGGCCACAGTCTGGGCCGCATGGAATCAACTCCAGACCTACAAGGCCCAAATCCCGGCTCTCTTCCGCTTCAACGAAGCCCTGATCATCTCCGACGGCATCACCGCCCGCATCGGCACACTCACCGCCGACAAAGAACGATTCATGCCCTGGCGCACCATTGAGGGCGAAGATCTGGCACCATCGCACATGCTGGAATTGGAGGTGCTGACCCGTGGCATCCTCGAACGGCGACGCATGCTGGATCTGCTCAAATCCTTCATCGTTTTCGAGGACGACGGCGGTGGCTCGTTGGTCAAGAAGATGGCGGGCTACCACCAGTTCCACGCGGTCAACAAAGCCGTGGACGCAACCCTCGCCGCCTCTGGCCCGACGGGCGACCGCCGTGCTGGGGTGGTCTGGCACACCCAAGGTTCGGGCAAGAGCCTAACGATGGCCTTCTACGCCGGACGGGTCATCCAAGAACCCGCGATGTCCAACCCCACCCTGGTAGTGATCACCGACCGTAACGACCTCGACGATCAACTCTTCGGCACCTTCGCCCGTTGCCACGAACTGCTGCGACAAGACCCGACCCAAGCCGAGGATCGCGCCGATCTGCGGGCGAGACTCCAGGTTGCCGCCGGGGGTGTGGTCTTCACCACCATCCAGAAGTTTCTCCCCGAGGCTAAGGGCGGGCGCTACGACCAACTCTCGGCCCGCCGCAACATCGTAGTCATCGCCGACGAGGCTCACCGCAGTCAGTACGGCTTTGAGGCCAAACTCGACCCGAAGACCGGCGAGTTGGCCTACGGCTTCGCCCAGCATGTGCGCGACGCCCTGCCCGATGCGTCGTTCATCGGCTTCACGGGCACGCCGGTTGAGCTGACCGACCGCAATACTCGCGCCGTTTTTGGCAACTACATCAGCATCTACGACATCCAGCGTGCCGTGCAGGATGGGGCGACGGTGCCAATCTACTACGAGAGCCGTCTGGCCAAGCTCGCCCTCGATGAAAAAGAGAAACCGCGCCTCGACAAAGACTTTGAGGAAGTCACCGAGGGCGAGGAGGTTGAGAAGAAGGAACAACTCAAGAGCAAGTGGGCCGCACTGGAGTCCGTCGTGGGTGCGGAGCGCCGCATCGCTCTGGTGGCCGAGGATCTGGTCGCTCATTTCGCGGGTCGCCTAGAGGCGATGGATGGCAAAGCCATGATCGTCTGTATGAGCCGCCGCATCTGCGTTGACCTCTACAACGCGATCATCGCCCTGCGCCCGGAATGGCACAGCGACGACGATACCCAGGGTGTACTCAAAGTCGTGATGACCGGCTCCGCCTCGGACAAGCTGGACTGGCAGCTACATATACGCAACAAGCCCCGTCGTGAGGCAATGGCGAAGCGATTCAAGAATGCGACTGACCCGCTCAAAATCGTGATTGTGCGCGACATGTGGCTAACCGGCTTTGATGCGCCCAGCCTACACACAATGTACGTAGACAAGCCCATGCACGGACACGGGCTGATGCAATCCATCGCCCGCGTCAACCGGGTGTTTAAGGACAAGCCCGGCGGGTTGATCGTGGATTACCTCGGCCTCGCCGACTCGCTGCGTGAGGCGATGTCCACCTACACGGGGAGTGGCGGTACCGGGAAGACAGCCCTGGCCCAGGAGGAAGCGGTCGCGATCATGGTGGAGAAGCACGAGGTCTGCTGCGGTCTCTTCCACGGCTTCGATTGGTCGCTGTGGAGTGGTACACCGCTCCAGCGACTGAGCCTGCTCCCTCCTGCCCAAGAACACATCTTGGCCCAGGAGGATGGTAAATCGCGCCTGCTCCACGTCGTCGCCGAGCTATCACGGGCCTTCGCCCTAGCCGTTCCGCACGACGAAGCGATTGCAATCCGCGATGATGTCGCCTTTTTCCAAGCTATCCAGGCGACCATTGCCAAGACCCCCGGCAGTAGCGGGAAGCTGGGCGGCGAGGACCTCGATCACGCCGTACGCCAGCTCGTCTCGCGGGCCATCGCCCCCGATCAAGTGATCGACATCTTTGCGGCGGCGGGTCTAAAGAAGCCCGACATCTCGATTCTCTCCGAAGAGTTCCTCGCCGAAGTGCGTAGCCTGCCGCAGAAAAACGTCGCCGTAGAGCTGCTGCGCAAGTTGCTGGCCGACGAGATCAAGACCCGATCCCGCACCAACGCGGTGCAGGCCCGCTCCTTCACCGAAATGCTGGAACGCTCACTGCGCAACTACCAGAACCGTGCGATAGAGACGGCGCAGATTATCGAGGAGCTGATCGAACTGGCGAAGGAGATGCGTGCAGCGGAGAAGCGTGGCGAAGATCTGGGGCTTAACCCAGATGAGTTGGCCTTCTACGAGGCTCTGGAGGTCAACGACAGCGCCGTGCAGGTACTCGGTGACGTGACTCTAAAGACCATTGCCCGCGAGCTGGTACAAACCGTGCGCCGCAATGCCACCATTGACTGGACACTCAAAGAGAGCGCCCGTGCCAAGCTGAGAGTCGTTGTCAAACGCCTGCTGCGCCATCACGGCTACCCACCCGACAAGCAAGAGAAGGCCACGTTGGTCGTGTTGGAGCAGGCGACCCTGCGAGCAGCAGAGTGGGCGGGTTAGGAAGGGGCGACCCGTGCGTAACACGTCGTTGATACGGTGGTCTTTTCACGACCAAAACACCACAACTAAGGTTCATTAGTTGTGTCGCACGATGGTATACTGTCGTGGGACATACGCGACCGGCGAAGGATGATCCGATGGAGCAGTTACCGATCATGACCGACGAGCCGATGCAGGCTCCCATGCCCGCGTGGGCCTATCCCATCCTCAACCCGACCTTGACGTTCATCCTGCGCACGCCCCTCCACCGCATGGTGAGCGGCAATGCCATGATTCTGCTCTTCGCGGGCCGAAAGACGGGCAAACGTTACGAGGTCGTCGTGGTCTACCAGAATCTCGATGGTACGCTCTACACCTTCTCGGCGACCAGTTGGAGCAAAAACTTCATCGGCGGGGCACCCGTCGCTCTGCGTCTACGGGGCGAACTCGTGCGTGCGACAGCCCGTGTCGTCGAAGACCCGGCCCTGATCGGGCGCGTCATCCGGCACATGGTCAGCGCCCACGGCGAGTCGTTGGTCGCAGGCATGGGCCTGATCAGGCGCGGCCCTGATGGTGCCACGCGACTCCAGATGCCGAAGGGCAGTCGGCTCGTCGCGTTTACGCTGGCACGGTGAGCCGAGGGAACAAACTATGTCCGATGCCCTGGCCCAAACCCATCCACCGAACGCTGACATCGCCCCCGTCCCGCACGACCCGCTGGCCCTGGCCGTCGCCGCGTGGTTGGACAGCAAGCACGGGCGCAGCGGCAGCACCCGCACTCGTGACACCTACGCCGCCACCCTGGCCGACTTCCGCACCGCCCTGGGACAGGCGCACCTCGACCTCACGGCGGAGGGCGCGGCGGTTGCTCTGGTCGCGCAGGCATGGGCGCAGATGAGCGCACGGAGTCGCGAAGTTAAAGCCTCCACCGTCGCCCAGCGCCTCGCCATCGTCTCCAGCTTCTATGCCTTCGCGCTGCGCCGTCGGCTGCTCCCCCTCACCGAGAACCCCATTGAGCTGGTGGAGCGCCCCACGGTGGAAAGCTACGCCGATGCCCAGGCTCTCGATACGGCCACGGTACGCAAAGCATTGACCACGCTGCGGGCCGAGTCTGCCCGCGACGGCATGACCGGCGACCTCGCCGCCCGCGATCTGGCTCTGCTCCGTGTGGCCCTGACGACCGGACGGCGCGTGGCTGAGTTGGCCGCGCTGCGCTGGCGCGATGTGACCACCGACGGCACCCGTGTGACCCTCACGGTGCAGCGAGCCAAGGGCGGGAAGGTCATGCGGGACACCCTCGCCACCGAGGTCGCCGCCGACGTGCTGCGCTGGCTGCATCGCCATTACGGGGCCGAACTCGGCAGCCTCGCCGCCGACGCTGCACTCTGGCCGGTACTCAAAGGTGGCGGAGTCACGGGCCGGGGGCGCATCGGCCATGCCCTCACCGCGCAGGGCATCGCCGAGGTGGTGGCGCGTCGGCTGAACACGCACCCCCATGCACTGCGCCATAGCTTTGCACAGGCAATGGAGCGCGACGGCGCAACGGTCAGCACGATCCAGGCACGCCTCGGCCATAGCAACCTCGCCACCACCGGGCGCTACCTCACCCAGCTTGGTAAAGCTGAGAACGCCCACGCCGATGCGCTGGCCCGCCTGTTTGGGGCCGACGGATAGCCTCACCGCCCCATCCGTGCGCAACCGTCTCTCCCCCGTCAGCGGTGACATGAGCGACGTTCGCGCAGCGCGGGGGTGCAAACCGGACACGGGAGTCCGGTCATACGGTCGCCGTAAAAGCACATCGCCGTAAAAGCACATCGCCGTAAAAGCACATCGCCGTAAAAGCACATCGCCGTAAAAGCACATCGCCGTAAAAGCACATTTGCACATCGCCGTATTTGCGCTTATACTGTTTTACGATTTTACGGCGATACGATTTTACGGAAATGCGGCGCGATGATTATCTCGTTCCTCAATCAGAAGGGCGGCGTCGGGAAGACCACGCTGGCGGTTCACCTCGCAATGGCTCTCGCGCTACGCGGTAGCCGTGTGTTGCTCGTAGACGCCGATCCCCAAGGCTCTGCCCTCGACTGGTCTGCGAGTCGCCAGGCCGAGCCACGCTTCCCTGTCATTGGGCTGCCTACCAAGAACCTCCACCGCGAAGTTCAGGCGCATATCCCGAACTACGACGACATTATTATTGACGGCCCGCCCCGCGTGAATGAACTGGCGCGTGCGGCAATGATGGCCGCTGATGTCGTTCTCGTGCCGGTGCAGCCATCGCCCTACGATGTCTGGGCTGCGAAGGAGATCACGGATCTGCTCCGTGAAGCTGCCGTCTTTAAGCCAAACCAGAAAAGCGCATTTGTCATTAATCGTAAAATCGTAAATACGGCGATAGGTCGTGATGTCGCCCAGGCTCTCGCTGACTATCCCTACCCCGTACTCACTGCCACCATCAGCCAACGAGTCGCCTTCGCTGAGAGCGCCGCCCAGGGCAGTACCGTGCTAGAGCTTGACCCCAAGGGCAGCGCGGCGATGGAGATGAATGCCCTCACCGATGAGATTCTGACGTTCGCCAGGAAGGAGAAGTAGATGACCACCAAGCGTGTCTCGATCACCAGCAAGCCGACACCGCGCCCCGTCCTCGGGGCAACGGCTGACGATTGGGTCAATGACCGCGCTGCGCCGAAGGGAGTGAAGCGGCTCACGTTCGATGTGTCCGCGAACCTGCACACCCGAATCAAGGTGGCGTGCGCGAAGAAGGGCGTAAAAATGGCCGACGCCCTGCGCGATCTGCTGGAAGGCACGTACCCGGAGTCCATCGCGCAGGACTGAGGCTCCCAGAGCATGCTTGACGGGACTCCCGTTAGCACCTACGATCTGGGGTACGTTCTCTAGATCACGGTAGACGCGAAGCACGGAGTCGCAGCGAGGTGATCATGATGACAAATGTGACGATTGACCAGATCTACGAGCAGCAGATTAAGGCACTGCCCCGCGCCGCTCGGCTGCGCCTGCTGGCCCGAATCGCCGATGATTTGGCGGTTACGGATGCGGCATCGGATGATGACAAGACCCTGAGCATTATGGGTCTCCACGGTCTCGGGGCCACCATGTGGCAGGGCATCGACGCACAAGAGTATGTTAATCAACTTCGTGATGAGTGGGATCGTCCATGATCACCCTTGATGATGCGCTTACCAATGTGATCGCCCTTGGCTTTGATACCGCGATCTTCCAGCGGGTTGCAAACGGCACCCTACGCGGTCTAACATCGGTGATCACGTTGAGTGAGGTACTCGTCCACCCGCTCGGCCAAGGCAATACCCCGCTTCGGGACGCATATTTCCGCCTACTGCTAAACAGTCGCGATTTTGCGACCTTATCAATCGACGCCGCAATCGCCGAACGCGCCGCTGAATTGCGCGCCCGCTATGGTTTGCGAACACCCGATGCGCTCCAGATTGCCACTGCACTGATCGCAGGGTGTACGGCATTCCTTACGAACGATGTGCGACTCAAACGGGTAACGGAACTGCGCGTGCTGGTACTTGATGATCTTATGCTCTAGGGACGTTTGGCTCGCGCTCGACGCGAAGCCGTGCGGAAGACACGAACACGAAATGACGAACCGTTATGTCCAACTCCTCAAATAACCTTTCCCGCGACCCCCTTTCCGTCGGCGAGCTGATTTCGCTCCAGCAGGCGGCAGAGTATGCGGGGCTTGAAAAAAGCACTTTGCACAACTACGCAAAACAAGGACGTTTGAGAGCAAAGAAAATCGGATGGATGTGGGTCACAACTCGTGCTGCCGTGGATGAGTACCTCACCTCACGAAGTCTCGAAAACATCCCCAAAAAGTATCGCCGCTCTAGTTGACAAGCTGGCTACTAATAGCTTACTATAGCATGAAGAATTGACGTAGCCGCCAGGGTAGTCAACACCCTCAGCGGCTACTAACCCCACACCTGCGGTAACAGGCGTGTGGCTGGGGCGCATGGTATCACATGCGAAACCTCCAGCAGCACCCTGCCGCGCCGTCCCTCGTGAACGGCGCACAGCAATGGGGTGCTGTTTTCGCGTCGGCGGTGTCATTTCCGCCGACTCTCTGGAGGTATCGCCATGACCCCCCAAGCCCGCCCAAGCTGCGTAGCCCGTCTCCTCGACGTGCGCAGCTATGTAATCGCCGCCCGCCAGTCCATGCGCCACGCCGAACCCGCCGCCGCCCTGTTCATGATCGCCGTCTTCGGCATGATCAGCCTCGTGCTCACCCCGATCTACCTGACGTTCGACCTCAGTTCAACCTGGACATTCACCACCGGGCTGCGCGAAGCCACCACACCGGCCATCAGCGGCATCACCGCCCAGGCCGAGGGCATTCTTCAGATGAGCATCGGAGCGCTGCTCACCGGCACCATCCTGACCAGCTTCACCCTGCTCCCCAGCCTCTTTGAACTGGCCTTCCCCACCGTCAACCACCCGCTGCTCTCGCTGATTCTGTGGGGCAGCATCGTGTTCGACTTCATCACCGATTGGGGCAAGACGTGGAACTTGGTGGGTACCTGGACGGCAAACCCGGCCCTGCGATTTATCATCAGCGTCCCGCTCTGCGGCTTCTTCAGCGTCCTCGTCCAAGCCCTCCTCGTCATCTGCCTCACCGTCGTGATCTTCGGCGTCATCACCCTGGTCAGTGGCGGCAGGCGGCAAGCCGAGGCAATCATCATCCAGCAATAAACAGGAGGCCGCACATGAGCCTGATCACCGGCGAAGAACTCGCACGCGGACTCCTCATCGGCATCTTCGGCGGGGCGGCGGGACTCTGCACCGTCGCCCTCCCCGGCTCCGCGCTCTGGCTGCTGCCCGCCAGCATCGCCGTAGGCGGCTGCGCCCTGACCGTGCCAGAGGTGCGCAGTGAAGCGGTGCGATTGCTGCCCGACACATTGCCGCTCCGCACATGGCCCGGTACGCTGCGCCGCCTACCAGACGCGCTGCGCGGCTCGCTAACGCATCAGACCGCGACACCTGCGCCATCACCTGCCCCCATCGCGCAGACCGCCCCACACGGAGCCGACGTGCTGCGCGAACGACTCGAGGACTCGCCGCATCGCCTCATCATCGGCCACACACGGGGCGGGAAAACGACGCTGATTCACCACATGGCGACAACGTGGGCCGCTGCGGGCGAACGGGTGTTAGTGGGCGACCCCGACGCGGCACCGGGATTGTGGCCCGGTTGTGAGGTACGCGGCCACGGCGACGACATGCCGGGGATTGGCGAACTCCTGAGCATCGTGCAGGCCGAAGTCACCCAGCGCCGCGCCGCCCGCGCTGACGGCCAGCGCCAGTTCGCGCCGCTGCACCTGATCATTGATGAGGCGCAGGATGTCTTGCCGAGTTTGCCGGGGGCATTGGAGTTGTTCGAGGATGTAGCACGGCGGGGCGGCAAACTGAACATTCGGATGACCGTGGGCGTGCAGGACAAGCAGGTGCGAACGCTGGGACTGGAGGGCAAGAGCGAGCTGCTCCGCAACTTCCAGGTGGCCGACGTGCTGAAAGCTCCCGACGGGCGACGGGTGGCCGTGCTGCGCGATGCCGAGACGGGCCAAAAGATTCCCCACGCCATCCCCACGTTGCCCAACCCGGAGGATCTGATTATTCGCCGCGCCGCGCCCGCCACTGGCACCACCCCGACGCGCCCGCCCGCCGCCGCGCCCGCGTCGGCCCGTCGGCCCGTATCCGAGGGTGAGGCCGCCGCTCTGTTGGCGAGCATGTTCCCCGATACCATTCCGCCGCGTCAGGATGCCGAGGGGGTAGCCGCGCCTACCCTTCCCAGGAAGGGCAGGAATGATGAGGACGGGCATTCCTCGGTGGTTGTGGAAGGGAGGGATGGGGGCGGTGTCACGGTCAATGTCACACAGGTTGCGCCGCAGAGTGGGCGCACTACTCGTGATACCAACAGCGCGTACAACCTTGCTTTAGTCGCGCTCTACCGGGCGGCGGGCATAGAAGGACGCCCGTTCTCGCCACTGTACGCGCAACTCAAAGGCAGCAAAGAAATGGTCTTTGCGGCGTGGCAAGAAGGACGCGACGGGAAGCATCCTATGACCAAATAGCAAATAGCACCGTGATACCATCGCCAAAACGCCGCGTCAGTAATGGCGCGGCGTGGGAGTATTCCGACAAATAACATAACCTATGAAAAATGTAAGACGTGATCGAATATCGCGTTTTTGACTATTGAAAAACAGCAGACCTATGATACAATGTGGTTGGAGATACGGAGACATGGAGGTCTCATTAAAATCGTGATGCAACATCAGACTATCCGACGACGAATACCCGCGTGTATGAGTACATACCGCACATTCTATGACGGTTCAGGACATGGGGAAACCCCTAGTTGCTGCCGACAACTAGGGGTTTGGATACATACACACAGGTCGTATTGCGCTTCGACATCATTGTAGCGCCGTGGCGCAGCCATGTCAACTAGCGAGACAACACATATGCGTACACCCATCACACCGCGACAGGCGGCAGCGCATCTCTATGCGCTGGGAGCGAACATCACCGCGATTCCCGAAGGCGGAAAGCGACCGAATCACGAATGGAACTCGCCCGTAACTAAGGAGCGTGCGCGATGACCACCCTCGACCCCCACCACCTCGCCCACCTGCGCAGCAGCGCCATTGCGGAAGATGTGATCGCCGAACGCGGCTACTACTCCCTCGCCCCCGGCGATGTGACCAGCGCCGCCGAACTGCTCGGCGTCAAGCCCGCCACGGCCAAACCCTCTATGCATCAGGGTGCCTTGGTTATTCCCTTGCACCGACTCGGCGATGCCCAGCCCTACGCCTACGTCCTGCGTCCCGACAATCCCACCACCGATAGCAAAGGTCGCCCCCGCAAGTACCTCTATCCCAGCGGCATCACCAACATCTTCGACGCGCTGCCCCGCCACCGTGACGCCCTCGGCGACCCATCCCGCCCGCTGTGGCTCACTGAGGGCGCAAAGAAAGCCGACGCCCTTACCTCCGCCTTCGGCGACCTGATTGCCGCCATCAACCTCAACGGCGTTCACGGCTGGCGTGCCACCAACGACAACGGGGGCAAGGTGGCATCCCCCGATATACAGCAGATCGCCTTGAACGGGCGTGAGGTGATCATCTGCCCCGACGGGGACTACAAGACGAACGCGCATGTCCAGCAGGGAATCAATGATCTGGCGCGGTTGCTGGCATCCCGCGCTGATACGACCGTCTTTCTCTGTAGCCTCCCCCAAGACCCCAACGGGGCAAAGATGGGCGTCGATGACTTTCTGGCGCACGGTGGCACCATTGCCGCGCTCCTCACAATGCTCCAGCCGCTCATTCAGGCCCAATCCCACGCCCGTAGCCCGTTTATGGCCCATCCGGTCACGGGCGCGGCCCTGTTCGCGCCTGCGGGCTACGAGGTGCGGAATCAATCCATTGTGCGGGTTGACCCTACCGGCGTCGCACGGCCCATCTACTCCGGCGCGATATTTGTGAGTGCTATCGGCAAGGATGTGCATACCGGCCAGCGCACCTATACCGTCGCCTGGGACGATGACACGCTGATTGAGCGCACCATCACCGCCGACACCCTGAGCAACCGCCGCGCTTTCTCCGAGCAGATCGGCGGGGCGGGGGCAACCATTCACGACGGGAACATAAGCAAGGTCATGGCGTTCCTGGGTGAGTTTGCCCGTGAGAACCGCCATACCATCCCTCAACGCACCGAAAGCACCGGCTATGGACTAGTCGGTGATGGGCTGGTGTTAGCTGACCGCTCTATCGGGTTTCCCGGCCCGGTCACGTTTGCCGCATCAGGCCCGCGTATCACCGTCGGGGCAGATGCCAACGCCTACCCGCTCGCCATGCAGCAGGCCGCAACATGGAACACCCCGACGCTCTGGCTGGCGCTGGCGCTGGCGCTGTCCGGCCCGATCATCGGGCGCATGCGCCCCCGCCGCAACCCGGTGCTGGGGCTGTTTGGTGAGAGTGGCGGGGGGAAAACGACCCTTGCCATGTTTGCGACGGGCGCGTTCGGCATCCCCAGCGCGGCCCCGCTGAAACTAGAAGCCTCACGCAGCACCACGGCGGGCCTGTTCCAGACGCTAGAGCGGTTGGGCGGGTTGCCGCTGCTCATTGACGAGGCACATACCGCCACAAACCCCACCCGGCTAGAGTCTGATTGCTACCAGTTTGCCAACGGGCAGAGCTATACCAAGGGCGGGGCCGATGGGACGGTCAGGGGCGGAGCGGCGCTGGCCGGGACACTCATTCTCTGCGGAGAGGCGATACCCGACTTTCGACACGCAGGCAGCCGCAACCGCGTCCTCTTTGTGGACACCGCAGAGCATGCCCCGCTCGGCGCGGGGCGGGCCAGCGCGGAAGGTGCCTGCCGCGCTCAGGTGCTAGAGGCGGCATGGGAATCCGGCGCGGGCCTGTTCGCCCCGCGTGTGCTAGAGACGATCTGGCGGGACTGGGCCGCGTATCGTGCGGAGGTTGACGCATGGAAGGGCAACGCGACCATCGCCGCGCTCGGTGCATGGCGCGATGTCATGGCGATTGCCGCCGCTACGCTGGCGCATGTGCTCGAAGCAGCGAACGTCAACGCACTGGACTGTGACATGACGGTGATCGCGCAGTGGGGCGATCTGCTTCGCACGGGACACGAGCGCACCGACCCAGCCGGGGATGCCTGGGAACGGCTCTTAACGATGTTGGCCCAAGCCGACATGCACAACAATAGCTCCCTGATCGAACAGACGTTCACCCCCGCAACCTGGGACTACCTAGAGGCGGATCGCGGTGGCGGCATGATCGCGTGTCGCATGGGGGGCGAGAATTACTGGCGTGTTCCTACGGGTACGCCGCAATTCCTAGAGCGGGTAGGCAAAACCGCCGTTCAGGAATTTGGTCGCGAGTGGGTGCGGCGCGGCTTTATCCTGACTGGCCCAGATGGAACTTCAACCATTCCGAAGCGGCTGTATCCTCGCGGGTTGTCGAAGGTGCTTTGCGTTCCTGTCTCCGTGGTGGACAGTACCACGGATTGACCATCGGTAACAGGAGTAACCAGGAGTAACATACAGGAGTAACAGGAGTAACCAGGAGTAACATACAGGAGTAACATGGTTTCTCCTGACTAGAAAGCCAAATAGAGATGTATGTTACTCCTGTTACTCCTTAAAACCCTCGCATGTCAGATCGGGCGCATCTTGCATCTTGCATATCGATATGCAAGATGCACCCAATTCTAAAAAGCCCAAAAACAGGAGTAACAGGGGTAACAGGAGTAACATATACCTCTATTTGGCTTTCTAGTCAGGAGAAACCATGTTACTCCTGTATGTTACTCCTGGTTACTCCTAAGTTAGTGGGCGCGGCGCGGGTACATCCTTCCAGGCACGGATGGAACTTCAACCCCCTTGAAGAATTTATACCCGCGTGCCAAGTCACGGGCGCTGTGTATTCCTGTCGCCATTGTAAACGGCACGATATAACAGGGTGTACCAGGTGTACCCAGGTGTACCCAGGTGTACCACAAAGGTGTACCCCTGTTTTATGGCGTCCTAACGCCTAAAAGTTACACAGGGGTACACCGGGTACACCTATTTAGGAGCTACATGGAAAAAGGTGATCTGAATATTTCATATCAATATGCAAGATGCGTCCATTCTGACATGCGAGAGCTTTAGGGTGTACCCGGTGTACCCCATATCTAGTTTACGGCATCACAAAGGGATAAATCTGGGGTACACCTTTGTGGTACACCTGGGTACACCGGGTACACCCTGTACACCCTACTCCCGCTCCGTGTTAAATGCTATTCCGCATGGGGACGCGGCGGAAGCACTCACCGCGTCTGAGGTGACGGGAGGCGGGATGGATGAGATAGCCGTATCGCTCGCCTCATCGCACAGGCATCCGCGTCTGATTATCTCTAGGGGAAACGGGTTCGCGTCATCGGCGGGGGACGCGGATCTGTTTGGCGACGTGGGTAGATTACCGATGCCGTTTGCGCCGATTGAGCTTTGGGGGGGGGAAGGCGCGATACCCCCCCAGCGGTGATACCCGCAGGTGAAGGGGGTAGCGCGTTCCCCCCTTTCGCGCCCGCCGACTGGCCCCGCCAACCTCGCAATTGCGAGGTTGACTCTCGTTCATGACGGTTTGCCCAGGGTGCGCCCGCCGACCTGCCGATGGCCCGGAACGGGGGGAGCCTGGGGAAACGTTTCGCGAGGGTGGCCGCCGACTGGCCCCCGCCCTGACGGGCGGGGGCCGCGCTGCCGCGTCTCGTCCCCCAGGTCGGGGCCTCGCCCCGCCTCGTCATGCCCCGGCTTGGCGTGCCCTGGTCGCCGTGTCCCATGCCTGTGCATGGCTTGGCTTGGCGTGCCCTGGTCGTCGTGTCCCCCTGCCGTGTCGCCACACCCGCGCTCGTGTCGCCCGCCTGCCCGTCAGCGAGTCTCCATGATCATCAGTGAGGATTCTCTGATCATCGGTGAGGATTCAGTGATTCCGCCGCAGCGCCGTCCCCCCTGCCGTGTCGCCACACCCGCGCTCGTGTCGCCCGCCTGCCCGTCAGTGAGTCTCCATGATCATCAGAGAAGATTCCATGATCATCAGTGAGGATTCAGTGATTCCGCCGCAGCGCCGTCCCCCCCTGCCTCGTCGCCACCCCCGCGCTCGTGTCGCCCGCCTGCCGTCTGCTGCCCGCCTGCCCGTCACTGAATCTCGATGCGCCTCACGGATGATTCAGTGATTCCGCCGCAGCGCCGTCGTGTCGAGGGATGTGGCCGCAGCATCGAGGGGGGACGCACGAGCCGGGGTGACGGATACCGACTGACGGGCTGAGACACGCTCTTCCTGGCTCGCAGAGGCAGGAAGAATGTCGCCCGGAATGCCGCGCCCGGACGGGCGGGACTGGCCCGCCGTAGGACACCATATGCTCACCATATGCTTACCATATGCTCACCATATGCGCGTGTTTGTGATTGCCCTTGTGCGTACCATATGCTCGCATTTGTGTTCGGCCTTATGCTCAGGAAAATCAGGGGTGATCGTGGGTGTCTCGTGCTGCCCTTGTCACCGATGACGGGAGAGAACCACGAGCCGATCCCGGCCATGACGAGACCTTTGCCGGCCACTGATCGACCGTCCCCCTGCCTCGTCATCACCCCCGCGCTCGTGTCACCTGCCTGCCGTCTGCCGCTCGCCCGCCCCTCACGGAATCTCCATGATCATCAGAGAGGATTCCGTGATTCCGCTGCACGCGCCGTCGCGGGAGGATGCGCCACCTGCGTCGAGGGAGGCTGCTCGCCGGAGAGGCGATGACGACGAGGGCGGCGACGATGACGATGGGGGCGATGGGGGCGGCGACGACCGGGGTGACGCACACCGATTGACGGGGTGAGTACACGCTCTTCCTGGCTCGCAGAGGCAGGAAGAATGTCGCCCGGATTGCCGCGCCCGGACGGGCGGGACTGGCCCGCCGTATTGCGCCATACGGACACCATACGGACACGTTTGTGGACAGCTTTGTGGACACCATACGGACACGTTTGTGGACACGGTGATAGCCGTGTTTTCTGGCTCGCACGGATGTTCACGTGCGGAATTTCCGCACCTGCGGGAGGCAGGAAGAATGTCGCTCGGAACACCTCGGAACACCCGCGCCCGGACGGGCGGGACTGGCCCGCCGTAGGACACCATACAGGCATCATACAGGCACCATACAGGCACCATACGGGTGCGTTTGTGGGTGGGCTTGTGGGCGGTGTTCCTTCGCCCCGGCCACGGTGGAGTGCTACCGGGTCGCAGCAACAACCCGACACCGTTGTCGGGTTGTTTAGGTAACACGCCCTTGACGTTTAGGTAACACGGTGCTATCGTGTCTTTTAGGTAACAAGATGTTACCTAAATAGGGGGAACTATGGCGATTACGCTTGCATCGCTGATTGACGTGCTTGCCTACGAGCGTCAACCCATTCGGCATATTTGGCAGGCACTTGGATGCCAGCGCCGCGAACTGGCGGCGCTGCTCACGCAGCATCGTGACCAGTTGCACCGTGTCGGGATACGATTGCATGGCGCAACCAAAGAGGAGCGCAGCGGCGGTACAACGCGGTACATCGAGGTTCAGGGTGTGTCCTATGCCGCCATTAGTCGCACGGTTCCTGTTGAGTTTGCCGGGGTGGTGATGCCGGTACTCCCAGAGGGTTTTGCCGGGTACATCTTGGCGCGTATCGTGCGCGGGACAGCGGATGTCGTCGAACTGGTGGCGATTCGCGATGGTGTGCAGTCGCTCATTGACCAGGCCGCATCCTCGCACATTGAGCAGAGAGACGAGCGTACCGCATCTGGTGAAATTCACCAGAGAGACGAGCGTACCGCGCCGCATCTTACGTATCGGTTAGAGAAGATCGGCAAGAATAAGAGTGGCCCCTACTGGTACGCCTATTGGCGCGAGGATGGCAAACTGCGTAAGAAGTACATCGGGAAGGAGCGCCCTGATGAGTCTCCATGATTCCGCCGCACGCGCCCCGCTCGGTGGGCGGCACCTGCGCCAGCGGGCGGGCCTGGGCCTCGTTGGTGGGGAGGGGGAGTTTGTATCCAATTGGAGACAAATGCTCCATAACTTCCGCCGCTTCGATAAGCCGGTACGCATGAGCGCGGTTCATCCCCAGACTCTCGCCGCAGTAGTCATCAAACGTGCGCCAGCGGGCGGGCCTTATCGCCACCGTCGCCCGCATCAGTCCAGTCCTGCGCCGCGCACGGGGCGTTTTGTAGCGCCCGGAAGCTACATGCGGGGTGCTGCCTCATCGTGCCAGCCCTGCGCCGTGCGCGGGGCGTTTTGTAGCGCCCGGATGCCGTACACGGGACTTATCGCCACCGTCGCCCGCATCAGTCCAGCCCTGCGCCGCGCACGGGGCGTTTTGTAGTGCCCGGAAGCTACATGCGGGGTGCTGCCTCATCAGTCCAGCCCTGCGCTGCGGTCGTGTGGTGGTGAGGCACCACCCGACAACGTTGTCGGGTGGTGCGGGATTCCCCACCGCCATCAGTGCCGGATGTGCCGATGCCGGGAGATGACGCTCTCATGTCACCGCTGACATTGAGGTTGACGCCCGCGCCCTGCCATGCGAGACTAGTTGTGCGTACAAGCCTTGTAAGAAAGCACAATCCTATGAAACGCCTCCCCTCCCATGCCGAACGCGCCGAACGTTCCCGTCAGCGCACGCAACGACGGGCCGAGCTACTCGACCACGCCGACGCGCTGCGGGACGAGATTGCTCAGGCCGGACGCGACCTCGCGCTCGCGGCGTTTGGCCCCGGCAGCGAGCCGAGGCGCGAGCGAGCGGCGGCGCAGATTTCCCGGTTAGCGGCGGCGCGGGCTGCCGCCCAGCTTGCCCGGTTGCTGGTTGAGGGGGACGACCCGGATCGCAGTGCCGAGGTCGCCGCGCAGATTCAGGCCGCGCTTGGCCGCTGGCGACGGGCGAGCGAGGGCTGGTGGGAGGCGCGGATCGTGTGGCGACCACGGGTGCAGATCACGGTGGACAACGCGACGGGCCAGATGACGGTTGCGGTGGTGATACGGCCCTTCGGCCCCTACTACTACCGGCACTGGCGGTCAGAGGGGACGCAGCAGACCGCGTACTTCGGGCGCACGCGGCCCGAGGGCTTCCCTGACGACGATGACGTGGCCGAGGTGCCGGTCGCCCGCCCGGTGGTGCCGGTGTCAGCCCTGGGGCGCGAGGCGCTGGCGCTGGTGAACCGGCTCCATGCGGCCTACCACGCGGCGGAGGGCGGCCAGGAGCGCCGCCCGCGCCTTCACCGGCTGCTGCGGAGGGCGGGCCGTCGGGTGGAGCGCCGCCTGCGTGCGGAGCGACAGGATGAGTTGAGCGTAGACGATGAAGCACTACACACAACCCGCCGGGATACGCCGCCGGTGGCGGTGCCGCCGCTGGGGGTTTCCCATGATGAGTTGAGCGTACCGGACGAAGCGACACACACAACCTGCCGGGATACGCCGCCGGTGGCCGCGCCGCCTCTGGGTGATTCGAGCGATGAGTTGAGCGTAGCCAACGAAGCGACACACACAACCCGTCTGGATGCGCCGCCGGTGGCGGTCGCGCTGTCGTCACGCCCCCTCACCTGCCTGTCCGAGCTGGCCGAGGATCTGGATCGGCGCACGCAACTGGGGCAGAAGGCCGCGCAGGAGGCGCACAGCGACATCGTAGCGGCCCTGGCCGTGTTGCGTGCGCTGGTGACGCACCGAGCGGCGCTGGAGGTCGTACAGCGACGCCAGGGGGCGGGTCTGCCGGTGGATCGGCCCGATGACGATTCACAATTGGCCGAGGTGATCGCCCTGGTGCCGCGCCATCCCGCATCCGTGGCGCTCTCTGAGCGGGCGGAGGCGCAGATCGCTCAGGTGCGTGGCGCGGTGCGTGGCCGCGCCCTGGGTGCGTGGCGGGATCTGGTGGCCGACCTGCGGCGCGAGCTGCGAATGGTCGCGGCCCAGGTTGACGATCTGGCGGGGCGTAGTGAGGGGGCGGGCGTGCCGGTGCAGGCGTGGATCGCCGCTGCGGAGGCGCTGGGTTGCTTTAACACTTAGTTAAGTATTTGCTTGATTTTCAGGGTTTTTTGGATTTGGTAAATTTATTGGATTGTTTGATATTTTGTGGAGTGGCCTGTTTATTATGCGAGAGTCGTATTCGCCATTTCTCTAAACCGGATGCTAAAAATGGTTGTACGCGATAAAGAAAAAAGAAAATAGTGAGCGCAGAAGCGATGGTAATGTCAAAAATTTTGTGGGCAACTGGATATGATAATTGGTTGAATTCCCAAACGACTAGGCTACAAGCTGCGGTTATCACGATAATTGGAAAAAGAACATGGTATGCAAACCAAGCAACATCAAGCAGTAAGGGGTATCCTCTTAAATATACTTTACCTTCGCGCTGATAAAGATCGCCGCCGCCAAGATGTGGCGACATAGTTTCTTCAAGTAAATGGAGATAAGGGTATTGGCGGATAACTAGAACTGAAATTTGACAGTATCGTAGGCTAATGGTAAGTATCAGCACCCAAGTGACATTAAGCAGAGCAGGGAGCGGCAATGCTTGAAGATGAAACTCACCTCCTGCTACATTTAAAGATCCTAATGACCCTCCAATTGCTGCTGGGTAGCCGATTTCTACACACAGAAGTGCAAAAAGCGCGATTACCCATAGAAACAACTTGTCACGTAAACCTTCTGCTTCACGGAGCCGTGCAAAGGTTTCCTTGTAATGATCATGCAAAATATCCAATTGCTTATCTGTAAAGCTATTATTGTCGGACACGTTGTTACCTATGCCTCATTGATGGCCTTGAGAATGGCATCCTGTGTAAATAGTGACCATATAGCTCCAGCCTTATAAAGTGGGTCGGGTGTTGGATTGTCGTTTTTGAGTTTGACAGCAATAAGTCCCTTACCCTCAGCCTTACTCTGTTCAATCTCCCACCAAATCCAGTTGCGGGTACCGATTTTCGCACTGTCTTTGTGGACGGTATTAGCGTATGTTCCAACGATGACGAGTGTGTGAGTAGCAGCCCGAATTTGTGTAGTTAACACGCCCTTGACTCGCGCTACCTCATCAGTGTTAATCGCATTTGGTGTTAGATCATGAAAATCAACGGGATTATTAGGGTTGGCAAGCCAGGCACTTAACAAGTTGCGGTAGTTTCGGTCGTTGTGCCAATCGAAGCTGATGCAAATTTTCTTCTTGGCCATGATTATCTACTCCTAGTTGCTGTGTCGCATGCGTTCTGCGACTTGATGAATAGCATGAACATATGGTAAATCCTTACGCTGGACGCTAAGAGAGAGTTCTTTGAATGGTAAAAGATTTCGACTCTCTGGATCGTGTTCGCTGGCCCACGTTGCCCATGCGTTATGTACATCTTCTTCTGTCACCTCTTGCCCTTTAGTAAGCAGTAATAGGGCGTAGATTCGGTAAAGAGGTAAATCTTCATCTGGCGGAGTTGCTTTAGGGTCAGCAGTTCGCTGAATTTCTGCGGCAATTTTGTCTAAGTAGTTCACATGTTTAGTCCTTATAATCTTACTTGCGCATGAACGCTTGTTCTGATAATACCAGAATGTCTGGGTCTGTCAATTATAATTTAGTTTGTTGATAACCTTACGGCAGCTCATTCACCGATGTGACGACCTTGTAGCTTACGTCGAGTGCCCCGGTGAAGTGGGCTTCTCCGCAGGTGATCTTGCGGCGCTCGTCGGCCCGCAGATCATGGAGTACGGTGGTGCTCTTTGTCTCGCGTATCAGGTAGAGCATGGGTCGCCCGCCGGTGTCGCCGTGGCCGTCACGATCTTCCATGACGATGGCCCAATCTGGGTTGTAGGTGCCGACGGGTGTAGGTATTTTGAACCAGCTTGGTAGCTTCACGTAGAGCTTCACGCCGTCGTGGTTCTCTAGGTCTTCGACGAATTGCCGCTCGACGTGGGAGTCTACATCAATGAAGTCGTAGATCGAGTTCGTTGCGGGTACCAGCGACGACTCCAGCAACTCCAGCTCGTCTTCAAGCAGGGATAGCTCGTAGATGTCGCCAGCCTTCTCGTATGTGATGCCGTTGATTAGCAGATCGTTCATCGCCTCTTTGATCTCGCGCACGGACTGGAGCGCAAATTCGTAGGGGTTGGTTGCAGCAGCGGTTCGGTTGCTGCTGGACGCGACAATCTTTGCCAGAGTCTCGCGCCTGAGCCGGAGTGGCGGTGTGGTCTGTTCCATCAACATCGCCATTGTTCCGATCAGATCGGGCTTCACCAGTTCGCTGGTAAGGTTCTGTGCCGTCTTTGATGCGCTGGATTGGCGTGTGTCATATGCCTGCCGGTTATCGGCGACGACGATGGTTGCTTTCGTCACGGTGACACGCGGTGTGCGAACCGCGATCTTGTTGATCTCGGGGACAACCTTTGCGATCAGCGCGTTGGTATCGATGCTTACCCTGTAGCGGGTTTTGTACTTAATCTTGTCCCAGAGAGTCTGGAACTCTGCCGACGCCACGCGGGCCTTCTGGAGTGTGACGGGCTTTCTGGGCTTTTTGGCGTTGGCGGGCGCGGGGGCCGCTGCGCCCTCGCCATACTCCTCGGTGGTTTCGGCCTGGAGCGCGGCAACGTAACGTTCGTAGCTCTCATTGGCGATGACGGTAAGGATGTTGTGGCGTGGCTCTTCGCTGCGCTCGCCCACTTGGTTGACTGCCAGACGCACGCCACGCCCGATCTCTTGGCGTTTCTTCACCTCGGAGACGGTCTGGTGCAGGGTGCAGATTTGGAAGACGTTGGGGTTGTCCCATCCCTCGCGCAGTGCCGAGTGTGAGAAGATGAAGGAAAGCGGCTCCTCGAAGGAAAGCAGCCGCTCTTTCGCTTTCATGATCAGGTCATAGACGATCTCATCCTCGCGGGATTTGCCCGAGACGGAATCAACAAACTCGGTTGCTCCTACTTTCCGCCGCTGAGCGAAGTAGCCATTGTGAACTTTGGACACATCGACATCCGCCCACTCCGTATGCTGCGCTTTAATGCGGTTGAAGGATTTCACAAAGAGTCGGCGGATCATGCCGTCCTCTTCGGCGTAGTTGGCAACGCGGTCAATGAAGAACAGAGTCAGTACCTTCAGCCCGTGTTCCCGCAGGCGCTTTTGTTTGCGGAAGTGTTCTTCAATGGTGTAGGCGATCTGGGACTCAAATATCGCCTCTTTGTCGGCCCCGATGCTTTCTTGGAGCCGAACCTCGCGCCCGTTCTCAAAGCGGATGAAGTCACCAATCAGGCTGATTTCTTCGACGATGAAGCTCTCGTACTCAGGCCGTCCGTTTGACTTACTGAACAGGGAGTCGCCCTGTTTGAGTACCATCTGCTTTTGCTTGACGGTGCCGTCAGCCATGCGCAGGTAGATCGTCGCCTTTGCCGTCACCGTTTTTTTGGCACTCGCGATGCTATCCAGCCGGACAAATGCTTGGTTCGGGTCGTCGTCCTGCACCATGCCCGCGACCTCGATGTGCTTGACGAGGTTGAGCCGGTAGGCGTCGTAGGGCGTGAGCCGGTAGACGAGGTTGTAAGGATTTTTGTGGGTGGCGCTGTAACGCAGGGCGAGGATCGGGTGCAGTGCCGCAAGTGCGGCGACACTCTTCTCGCTCTCCATGTTTTGCGGTTCGTCGAGGATGAGGATCGGGCGGGCTGCCTGGATAAAGTGAATCGGTGTGGCCCCCTGGAGCCGATCCGTGTCGTTGTGAATGACGTTGCTCGCCTTGTTGAAGGAGTCGAGCGTCATGACGAGGATTTGCACATCGCTGAGTTGGGCGAAGTCGCGCACCTGGGTGATGTTGGCGGAATCGTAATCCATCACCGTGTACGGCACGTCGGTGTACAGGTTGGCCAGGTGCGTGCGCAGTACCTCAAAGTTTTTCAGGACTCCTTCGCGCACGGCCACTGAGGGGACAACGATGATGAATTTGCACAATCCGTACTGCTGCGCGAGCGCCAGCATGGTGCGGATGTAGACGTAGGTTTTGCCGGTGCCGGTTTCCATTTCAACCGAGAAGTTGGCGAAGCGTACATCCTTGGGGCCGTCTGCGGTGTCGATCTGCGCCTCTAGGTACAGCAATGCGGTATCTTCGGTGATCTGGTTAGACCGCTGCACGGCCTGGAGGTTGGCACGTATCTCCGTGTCGTCGATGGTCAGCGTGTTGGCAATGGCCGTGGCCGTGCTGTAGAGGGCGACGGGGGTACTGCCTTCAATCTTGGGCTGGCCGTTGAAGAGCGTAACGACCGACTCGATGGCCGTGATTTGGTGTTCCTGGGAGGGGTTGAATTGGAGTTGCATGATTCTTCCCCTACAGGGTCTTTACGCGGCAGGCGAGCGACAGATTTGCGTGGGTGCTTTCATCAATCGCCGCGTCGCGGCAGATGAACAGGGTGTCGGGGCTGGGGGTGAGCGTGTCTTGCAGGCCGGGGTCAATCTGATCGTCAAGGCAGATCAGGAAGGAGCGCCCGGTATCCGGGTCGGTGATGCGCAGAACCGTGTTGGTGCCGGTGGTGGGCAGCGTCTCAATGCGCGATGATGGGCTGATTCCCTCTTTGATCGCCACCTCCCAAAGCAGATCTTCCCGCGTCCAGCCCGCGATGAGTTGGTCGGCAAAGGCAACCGCCATCTGCACGTATTCCTCGGCGTCATCGCCAACATGACCCGGCCACTGCTTGAAGTTTGAGGGTGCCAGTTTGTAGACGCGGAATCCCAGATCCTCGGGCTGCTCACGTTCGTCCAGGTCAAGTTGCCCGCTGCGCTCCTGCTCCAGCTTTTTGATCACACGGCGAATCCGCTCCTTGCCAATGTCGGCGATGGTCGCGTAGCCTACTTTTCGCGCTGCCGATTTTGCCGGAGTCTGCTCAGGGAATTGCACCAGCACAAAGCGCCGATTGCTCCGTTTCTGCTGGCGATTAAGCTGGAGTACGGCTTCTGCGGTGCTTGCTGAGCCGGAGAAGAAATCGAGGATGATGTCGCCTGAATCTGGCTCAGAGATGTAGCGAATGAGTCGGGCCAGCACTTCGTGGTCTTTAGGTGTCTCAAATACCTTCTCTTCTAACAAATTCCTCAAGTATTTCACGGAGACTTGAGACTGTTTATAGATGTAACTAGACATGACTTGCATGCCAATACCTTCTTCATCTTCGCCGTTAAGATAAAGGTCTTCCTCTTCATCTAATTCATCTGGAACTGGTCTAAGGTGTGCTTTTCGGAATGGTGGCTCCGTATGATCTTCACGAAATACAATAAGCCCTAGCTTGATCATACGTTCCATGCTTTCAGGTGAAGAAATACCCCATCCTCTCTCTGGAACCTTACATGGTTTTTTCGTTTTGGGATGTTTCACATCATAGCGCGGCCCACCACCTCCCGGCCACGACATATCACGATCACGCCACGGGCCAAACTTGTCAATATGCTTGTATCGACTTAGCGCCTTCGCTAGATGAGCGTTTGGCAGCAAGCGATACCACTCTTGCAGTGCAGCTTCGATTGCTTGGTCGTCGGTATCATGCTCTGAGCGCAGCCGGACGTACTCATTCCAGATCTCTTGCGCCCCTGGCTTGGCTTCCCGCCAAATGGTTTTATCCTCACGCAGCACGGAGAGCGAGCGAGCATACACTAGCATGTACTCATGGCCAACCGAGAAGAGCTTCGCGTCATTTTTTCGCCCCTTTTCCCACACCAACTGCGCGATAAAGTTCTCTTCCCCAAAGACCTCATTCATCAATGCACGTAGGTTGTATGCCTCGTGATCATCAATACTCACCAGGATAACGCCATCATCTTTCAGGAGTTGGCGGGCAACAAAGAGGCGTGGGTACATCATCGAGAGCCAGCGTGAGTGGTAGCGCCCGCTTGACTGGGGGTTGCTGGTGAGGAGATCGCCGTTGTCGTTCTTCTGGCCGGTCAATTTGAGGTACGAGTCGAGCGAGTCGCTATAGTTATCGGGGTAGACAAAATCGCTGCCGGTATTGTAGGGCGGGTCAATATAGATTAACTTCACGCGGCCATAGTAGGCGCGATAGATCAGCTTCAGCACCTCAAGGTTATCACCCTCGATAAAGACGTTCTGGGTGGTATCCCAATTGACTGACTCATCAGGGGCTGGGTGGAGCGTGGCTTGGCTCGGTTTCTGGATAAGGCGCTGCGCTGCGCCCTTGCCAGCCCACGAGAAGGTGTATCGCTCACTTCGCTCGCTGGTCGACTCTCCCAGCGCCTCGCGCAACTTCTCAAGGTCAAGCTTACCCTCAACAAACGCCTCTGGCACCACGGCGCGAAGCTGCTGTATCCGCTCGGCGTATATATCGGCAGAGGTGGTTGATACGTGTTCGCGGGCGGGCTGTTCGCTGCTCATGAAGACTCCTTGAAAGGCAGACAGTGGCCCCAACTATAGCACAGATGGTTTTGCTATGGCGTGACATTCGTTGCAACTATATTGACATGTGTTCTAATACAATGGTACACTTGTTCGTGGTTTATTCTATAGGACTATCCATAAAGGCTGTAATACCTTCAGTACAAGAGGAAGTATATGCGTGTTCAAGGCGCAGTCATTCGAGAACAGGGCCAGACATTCGCTGTCGTTGTCGTCAAATCCCACATCCTACAAAACCAGACGGAGGCAGCAAAGGTAATTCAGAGCTTTACCCCCGTATTTCATGTACCTGTCGTGTTGATGGCACAGGACAATCACGGTATCCCAACGTATCGTGGGAGACCGGACATTGTTAAGTTCTTAGCCTCTGTGCCATTCGAGGTTATTCCTTGGAAGGAATACACCATTAGCTGAATCGAATCTGGCTCCGGGCCGACTGTGTTGGTAGGTGTCGCTTTAATGTTCATCTTCTATGGCGGAATCCTAATAGGCGGCATTCAGTGTACTCGGCGCTTGCTGTAGACCTAGCGATAGACGGAGCTGCCCGTCCAACATGCAGCTCCGTCTAGCTTGCGCCGCATCGAATTCGTCAACGATGATAGCTATGAGGGACTGAGTCCAATTCCTCTCCCCCTCCTGACATTCATACCCCGGTTATCCCTCCTCGTCCTTCACCATCCCTATCGCTCCCAACTCCCAGATCAAATTCTCGTCCTTGCCATCCTTAATACTTCCCTTTTTCCATATATAGAAAGGGGGTGAGTATATGCGAAACGTAAATGTAATGGCAGGACATGTGCGGCCCGAACTACGCGCCCTACCGTTCGGGATGGTACAGGCCCTACAGGTCGTCAGTGGGCGGCCTGGGCGATCCAAACGTGTCTAAGAATGTTGAAGAGGCGGGGGCGGGACGGGCCGCGCCCCCGCACTGGCCCTGAACAGGTCAAAACACCACAACTAAGAATAGTTAGTTGTGTCGAACGATGCTATACTGCCACGGGAACTACGTGTCCGGCGAAGGATGATCTGATGGAGCAGTTACCGATCATGACCGACGAGCCGATGCAGGCTCCCATGCCCGCGTGGGCCTATCCCATCCTCAACCCGACCTTGACGTTCATCCTGCGCACACCCCTCCATCGCATGGTGAGCGGCAGTGCCATGATTCTGCTCTTCGCGGGCCGAAAGACGGGCAAGCGTTACGAGGTCGTCGTGGTCTACCAGAATCTCGATGGTACGCTCTACACCTTCTCGGCGACCAGTTGGAGCAAAAACTTCATCGGCGGGGCACCCGTCGCTCTGCGTCTACGGGGCGAACTCGTGCGTGCGACAGCCCGTGTCGTCGAAGACCCGGCCCTGATCGGGCGCGTCATCCGGCACATGGTCAGCGCCCACGGCGAGTCGTTGGTCGCAGGCATGGGCCTGATCAGGCGCGGCCCTGATGGTGCCACGCGACTCCAGATGCCGAAGGGCAGTCGGCTCGTCGCGTTTACGCTGGCACGGTGAGCCGAGGGAACAAACTATGTCCGATGCCCTGGCCCAAACCCATCCACCGAACGCTGACATCGCCCCCGTCCCGCACGACCCGCTGGCCCTGGCCGTCGCCGCGTGGTTGGACAGCAAGCACGGGCGCAGCGGCAGCACCCGCACTCGTGACACCTACGCCGCCACCCTGGCCGACTTCCGCACCGCCCTGGGACAGGCGCACCTCGACCTCACGGCGGAGGGCGCGGCGGTTGCTCTGGTCGCGCAGGCATGGGCGCAGATGAGCGCACGGAGTCGCGAAGTTAAAGCCTCCACCGTCGCCCAGCGCCTCGCCATCGTCTCCAGCTTCTATGCCTTCGCGCTGCGCCGTCGGCTGCTCCCCCTCACCGAGAACCCCATTGAGCTGGTGGAGCGCCCCACGGTGGAAAGCTACGCCGATGCCCAGGCTCTCGATACGGCCACGGTACGCAAAGCATTGACCACGCTGCGGGCCGAGTCTGCCCGCGACGGCATGACCGGCGACCTCGCCGCCCGCGATCTGGCTCTGCTCCGTGTGGCCCTGACGACCGGACGGCGCGTGGCTGAGTTGGCCGCGCTGCGCTGGCGCGATGTGACCACCGACGGCACCCGTGTGACCCTCACGGTGCAGCGAGCCAAGGGCGGGAAGGTCATGCGGGACACCCTCGCCACCGAGGTCGCCGCCGACGTGCTGCGCTGGCTGCATCGCCATTACGGGGCCGAACTCGGCAGCCTCGCCGCCGACGCTGCACTCTGGCCGGTACTCAAAGGTGGCGGAGTCACGGGCCGGGGGCGCATCGGCCATGCCCTCACCGCGCAGGGCATCGCCGAGGTGGTGGCGCGTCGGCTGAACACGCACCCCCATGCACTGCGCCATAGCTTTGCACAGGCAATGGAGCGCGACGGCGCAACGGTCAGCACGATCCAGGCACGCCTCGGCCATAGCAACCTCGCCACCACCGGGCGCTACCTCACCCAGCTTGGTAAAGCTGAGAACGCCCACGCCGATGCGCTGGCCCGCCTGTTTGGGGCCGACGGATAGCCTCACCGCCCCATCCGTGCGCAACCGTCTCTCCCCCGTCAGCGGTGACATGAGCGACGTTCGCGCAGCGCGGGGGTGCAAACCGGACACGGGAGTCCGGTCATACGGTCGCCGTAAAAGCACATCGCCGTAAAAGCACATCGCCGTAAAAGCACATCGCCGTAAAAGCACATCGCCGTAAAAGCACATCGCCGTAAAAGCACATTTGCACATCGCCGTATTTGCGCTTATACTGTTTTACGATTTTACGGCGATACGATTTTACGGAAATGCGGCGCGATGATTATCTCGTTCCTCAATCAGAAGGGCGGCGTCGGGAAGACCACGCTGGCGGTTCACCTCGCAATGGCTCTCGCGCTACGCGGTAGCCGTGTGTTGCTCGTAGACGCCGATCCCCAAGGCTCTGCCCTCGACTGGTCTGCGAGTCGCCAGGCCGAGCCACGCTTCCCTGTCATTGGGCTGCCTACCAAGAACCTCCACCGCGAAGTTCAGGCGCATATCCCGAACTACGACGACATTATTATTGACGGCCCGCCCCGCGTGAATGAACTGGCGCGTGCGGCAATGATGGCCGCTGATGTCGTTCTCGTGCCGGTGCAGCCATCGCCCTACGATGTCTGGGCTGCGAAGGAGATCACGGATCTGCTCCGTGAAGCTGCCGTCTTTAAGCCAAACCAGAAAAGCGCATTTGTCATTAATCGTAAAATCGTAAATACGGCGATAGGTCGTGATGTCGCCCAGGCTCTCGCTGACTATCCCTACCCCGTACTCACTGCCACCATCAGCCAACGAGTCGCCTTCGCTGAGAGCGCCGCCCAGGGCAGTACCGTGCTAGAGCTTGACCCCAAGGGCAGCGCGGCGATGGAGATGAATGCCCTCACCGATGAGATTCTGACGTTCGCCAGGAAGGAGAAGTAGATGACCACCAAGCGTGTCTCGATCACCAGCAAGCCGACACCGCGCCCCGTCCTCGGGGCAACGGCTGACGATTGGGTCAATGACCGCGCTGCGCCGAAGGGAGTGAAGCGGCTCACGTTCGATGTGTCCGCGAACCTGCACACCCGAATCAAGGTGGCGTGCGCGAAGAAGGGCGTAAAAATGGCCGACGCCCTGCGCGATCTGCTGGAAGGCACGTACCCGGAGTCCATCGCGCAGGACTGAGGCTCCCAGAGCATGCTTGACGGGACTCCCGTTAGCACCTACGATCTGGGGTACGTTCTCTAGATCACGGTAGACGCGAAGCACGGAGTCGCAGCGAGGTGATCATGATGACAAATGTGACGATTGACCAGATCTACGAGCAGCAGATTAAGGCACTGCCCCGCGCCGCTCGGCTGCGCCTGCTGGCCCGAATCGCCGATGATTTGGCGGTTACGGATGCGGCATCGGATGATGACAAGACCCTGAGCATTATGGGTCTCCACGGTCTCGGGGCCACCATGTGGCAGGGCATCGACGCACAAGAGTATGTTAATCAACTTCGTGATGAGTGGGATCGTCCATGATCACCCTTGATGATGCGCTTACCAATGTGATCGCCCTTGGCTTTGATACCGCGATCTTCCAGCGGGTTGCAAACGGCACCCTACGCGGTCTAACATCGGTGATCACGTTGAGTGAGGTACTCGTCCACCCGCTCGGCCAAGGCAATACCCCGCTTCGGGACGCATATTTCCGCCTACTGCTAAACAGTCGCGATTTTGCGACCTTATCAATCGACGCCGCAATCGCCGAACGCGCCGCTGAATTGCGCGCCCGCTATGGTTTGCGAACACCCGATGCGCTCCAGATTGCCACTGCACTGATCGCAGGGTGTACGGCATTCCTTACGAACGATGTGCGACTCAAACGGGTAACGGAACTGCGCGTGCTGGTACTTGATGATCTTATGCTCTAGGGACGTTTGGCTCGCGCTCGACGCGAAGCCGTGCGGAAGACACGAACACGAAATGACGAACCGTTATGTCCAACTCCTCAAATAACCTTTCCCGCGACCCCCTTTCCGTCGGCGAGCTGATTTCGCTCCAGCAGGCGGCAGAGTATGCGGGGCTTGAAAAAAGCACTTTGCACAACTACGCAAAACAAGGACGTTTGAGAGCAAAGAAAATCGGATGGATGTGGGTCACAACTCGTGCTGCCGTGGATGAGTACCTCACCTCACGAAGTCTCGAAAACATCCCCAAAAAGTATCGCCGCTCTAGTTGACAAGCTGGCTACTAATAGCTTACTATAGCATGAAGAATTGACGTAGCCGCCAGGGTAGTCAACACCCTCAGCGGCTACTAACCCCACACCTGCGGTAACAGGCGTGTGGCTGGGGCGCATGGTATCACATGCGAAACCTCCAGCAGCACCCTGCCGCGCCGTCCCTCGTGAACGGCGCACAGCAATGGGGTGCTGTTTTCGCGTCGGCGGTGTCATTTCCGCCGACTCTCTGGAGGTATCGCCATGACCCCCCAAGCCCGCCCAAGCTGCGTAGCCCGTCTCCTCGACGTGCGCAGCTATGTAATCGCCGCCCGCCAGTCCATGCGCCACGCCGAACCCGCCGCCGCCCTGTTCATGATCGCCGTCTTCGGCATGATCAGCCTCGTGCTCACCCCGATCTACCTGACGTTCGACCTCAGTTCAACCTGGACATTCACCACCGGGCTGCGCGAAGCCACCACACCGGCCATCAGCGGCATCACCGCCCAGGCCGAGGGCATTCTTCAGATGAGCATCGGAGCGCTGCTCACCGGCACCATCCTGACCAGCTTCACCCTGCTCCCCAGCCTCTTTGAACTGGCCTTCCCCACCGTCAACCACCCGCTGCTCTCGCTGATTCTGTGGGGCAGCATCGTGTTCGACTTCATCACCGATTGGGGCAAGACGTGGAACTTGGTGGGTACCTGGACGGCAAACCCGGCCCTGCGATTTATCATCAGCGTCCCGCTCTGCGGCTTCTTCAGCGTCCTCGTCCAAGCCCTCCTCGTCATCTGCCTCACCGTCGTGATCTTCGGCGTCATCACCCTGGTCAGTGGCGGCAGGCGGCAAGCCGAGGCAATCATCATCCAGCAATAAACAGGAGGCCGCACATGAGCCTGATCACCGGCGAAGAACTCGCACGCGGACTCCTCATCGGCATCTTCGGCGGGGCGGCGGGACTCTGCACCGTCGCCCTCCCCGGCTCCGCGCTCTGGCTGCTGCCCGCCAGCATCGCCGTAGGCGGCTGCGCCCTGACCGTGCCAGAGGTGCGCAGTGAAGCGGTGCGATTGCTGCCCGACACATTGCCGCTCCGCACATGGCCCGGTACGCTGCGCCGCCTACCAGACGCGCTGCGCGGCTCGCTAACGCATCAGACCGCGACACCTGCGCCATCACCTGCCCCCATCGCGCAGACCGCCCCACACGGAGCCGACGTGCTGCGCGAACGACTCGAGGACTCGCCGCATCGCCTCATCATCGGCCACACACGGGGCGGGAAAACGACGCTGATTCACCACATGGCGACAACGTGGGCCGCTGCGGGCGAACGGGTGTTAGTGGGCGACCCCGACGCGGCACCGGGATTGTGGCCCGGTTGTGAGGTACGCGGCCACGGCGACGACATGCCGGGGATTGGCGAACTCCTGAGCATCGTGCAGGCCGAAGTCACCCAGCGCCGCGCCGCCCGCGCTGACGGCCAGCGCCAGTTCGCGCCGCTGCACCTGATCATTGATGAGGCGCAGGATGTCTTGCCGAGTTTGCCGGGGGCATTGGAGTTGTTCGAGGATGTAGCACGGCGGGGCGGCAAACTGAACATTCGGATGACCGTGGGCGTGCAGGACAAGCAGGTGCGAACGCTGGGACTGGAGGGCAAGAGCGAGCTGCTCCGCAACTTCCAGGTGGCCGACGTGCTGAAAGCTCCCGACGGGCGACGGGTGGCCGTGCTGCGCGATGCCGAGACGGGCCAAAAGATTCCCCACGCCATCCCCACGTTGCCCAACCCGGAGGATCTGATTATTCGCCGCGCCGCGCCCGCCACTGGCACCACCCCGACGCGCCCGCCCGCCGCCGCGCCCGCGTCGGCCCGTCGGCCCGTATCCGAGGGTGAGGCCGCCGCTCTGTTGGCGAGCATGTTCCCCGATACCATTCCGCCGCGTCAGGATGCCGAGGGGGTAGCCGCGCCTACCCTTCCCAGGAAGGGCAGGAATGATGAGGACGGGCATTCCTCGGTGGTTGTGGAAGGGAGGGATGGGGGCGGTGTCACGGTCAATGTCACACAGGTTGCGCCGCAGAGTGGGCGCACTACTCGTGATACCAACAGCGCGTACAACCTTGCTTTAGTCGCGCTCTACCGGGCGGCGGGCATAGAAGGACGCCCGTTCTCGCCACTGTACGCGCAACTCAAAGGCAGCAAAGAAATGGTCTTTGCGGCGTGGCAAGAAGGACGCGACGGGAAGCATCCTATGACCAAATAGCAAATAGCACCGTGATACCATCGCCAAAACGCCGCGTCAGTAATGGCGCGGCGTGGGAGTATTCCGACAAATAACATAACCTATGAAAAATGTAAGACGTGATCGAATATCGCGTTTTTGACTATTGAAAAACAGCAGACCTATGATACAATGTGGTTGGAGATACGGAGACATGGAGGTCTCATTAAAATCGTGATGCAACATCAGACTATCCGACGACGAATACCCGCGTGTATGAGTACATACCGCACATTCTATGACGGTTCAGGACATGGGGAAACCCCTAGTTGCTGCCGACAACTAGGGGTTTGGATACATACACACAGGTCGTATTGCGCTTCGACATCATTGTAGCGCCGTGGCGCAGCCATGTCAACTAGCGAGACAACACATATGCGTACACCCATCACACCGCGACAGGCGGCAGCGCATCTCTATGCGCTGGGAGCGAACATCACCGCGATTCCCGAAGGCGGAAAGCGACCGAATCACGAATGGAACTCGCCCGTAACTAAGGAGCGTGCGCGATGACCACCCTCGACCCCCACCACCTCGCCCACCTGCGCAGCAGCGCCATTGCGGAAGATGTGATCGCCGAACGCGGCTACTACTCCCTCGCCCCCGGCGATGTGACCAGCGCCGCCGAACTGCTCGGCGTCAAGCCCGCCACGGCCAAACCCTCTATGCATCAGGGTGCCTTGGTTATTCCCTTGCACCGACTCGGCGATGCCCAGCCCTACGCCTACGTCCTGCGTCCCGACAATCCCACCACCGATAGCAAAGGTCGCCCCCGCAAGTACCTCTATCCCAGCGGCATCACCAACATCTTCGACGCGCTGCCCCGCCACCGTGACGCCCTCGGCGACCCATCCCGCCCGCTGTGGCTCACTGAGGGCGCAAAGAAAGCCGACGCCCTTACCTCCGCCTTCGGCGACCTGATTGCCGCCATCAACCTCAACGGCGTTCACGGCTGGCGTGCCACCAACGACAACGGGGGCAAGGTGGCATCCCCCGATATACAGCAGATCGCCTTGAACGGGCGTGAGGTGATCATCTGCCCCGACGGGGACTACAAGACGAACGCGCATGTCCAGCAGGGAATCAATGATCTGGCGCGGTTGCTGGCATCCCGCGCTGATACGACCGTCTTTCTCTGTAGCCTCCCCCAAGACCCCAACGGGGCAAAGATGGGCGTCGATGACTTTCTGGCGCACGGTGGCACCATTGCCGCGCTCCTCACAATGCTCCAGCCGCTCATTCAGGCCCAATCCCACGCCCGTAGCCCGTTTATGGCCCATCCGGTCACGGGCGCGGCCCTGTTCGCGCCTGCGGGCTACGAGGTGCGGAATCAATCCATTGTGCGGGTTGACCCTACCGGCGTCGCACGGCCCATCTACTCCGGCGCGATATTTGTGAGTGCTATCGGCAAGGATGTGCATACCGGCCAGCGCACCTATACCGTCGCCTGGGACGATGACACGCTGATTGAGCGCACCATCACCGCCGACACCCTGAGCAACCGCCGCGCTTTCTCCGAGCAGATCGGCGGGGCGGGGGCAACCATTCACGACGGGAACATAAGCAAGGTCATGGCGTTCCTGGGTGAGTTTGCCCGTGAGAACCGCCATACCATCCCTCAACGCACCGAAAGCACCGGCTATGGACTAGTCGGTGATGGGCTGGTGTTAGCTGACCGCTCTATCGGGTTTCCCGGCCCGGTCACGTTTGCCGCATCAGGCCCGCGTATCACCGTCGGGGCAGATGCCAACGCCTACCCGCTCGCCATGCAGCAGGCCGCAACATGGAACACCCCGACGCTCTGGCTGGCGCTGGCGCTGGCGCTGTCCGGCCCGATCATCGGGCGCATGCGCCCCCGCCGCAACCCGGTGCTGGGGCTGTTTGGTGAGAGTGGCGGGGGGAAAACGACCCTTGCCATGTTTGCGACGGGCGCGTTCGGCATCCCCAGCGCGGCCCCGCTGAAACTAGAAGCCTCACGCAGCACCACGGCGGGCCTGTTCCAGACGCTAGAGCGGTTGGGCGGGTTGCCGCTGCTCATTGACGAGGCACATACCGCCACAAACCCCACCCGGCTAGAGTCTGATTGCTACCAGTTTGCCAACGGGCAGAGCTATACCAAGGGCGGGGCCGATGGGACGGTCAGGGGCGGAGCGGCGCTGGCCGGGACACTCATTCTCTGCGGAGAGGCGATACCCGACTTTCGACACGCAGGCAGCCGCAACCGCGTCCTCTTTGTGGACACCGCAGAGCATGCCCCGCTCGGCGCGGGGCGGGCCAGCGCGGAAGGTGCCTGCCGCGCTCAGGTGCTAGAGGCGGCATGGGAATCCGGCGCGGGCCTGTTCGCCCCGCGTGTGCTAGAGACGATCTGGCGGGACTGGGCCGCGTATCGTGCGGAGGTTGACGCATGGAAGGGCAACGCGACCATCGCCGCGCTCGGTGCATGGCGCGATGTCATGGCGATTGCCGCCGCTACGCTGGCGCATGTGCTCGAAGCAGCGAACGTCAACGCACTGGACTGTGACATGACGGTGATCGCGCAGTGGGGCGATCTGCTTCGCACGGGACACGAGCGCACCGACCCAGCCGGGGATGCCTGGGAACGGCTCTTAACGATGTTGGCCCAAGCCGACATGCACAACAATAGCTCCCTGATCGAACAGACGTTCACCCCCGCAACCTGGGACTACCTAGAGGCGGATCGCGGTGGCGGCATGATCGCGTGTCGCATGGGGGGCGAGAATTACTGGCGTGTTCCTACGGGTACGCCGCAATTCCTAGAGCGGGTAGGCAAAACCGCCGTTCAGGAATTTGGTCGCGAGTGGGTGCGGCGCGGCTTTATCCTGACTGGCCCAGATGGAACTTCAACCATTCCGAAGCGGCTGTATCCTCGCGGGTTGTCGAAGGTGCTTTGCGTTCCTGTCTCCGTGGTGGACAGTACCACGGATTGACCATCGGTAACAGGAGTAACCAGGAGTAACATACAGGAGTAACAGGAGTAACCAGGAGTAACATACAGGAGTAACATGGTTTCTCCTGACTAGAAAGCCAAATAGAGATGTATGTTACTCCTGTTACTCCTTAAAACCCTCGCATGTCAGATCGGGCGCATCTTGCATCTTGCATATCGATATGCAAGATGCACCCAATTCTAAAAAGCCCAAAAACAGGAGTAACAGGGGTAACAGGAGTAACATATACCTCTATTTGGCTTTCTAGTCAGGAGAAACCATGTTACTCCTGTATGTTACTCCTGGTTACTCCTAAGTTAGTGGGCGCGGCGCGGGTACATCCTTCCAGGCACGGATGGAACTTCAACCCCCTTGAAGAATTTATACCCGCGTGCCAAGTCACGGGCGCTGTGTATTCCTGTCGCCATTGTAAACGGCACGATATAACAGGGTGTACCAGGTGTACCCAGGTGTACCCAGGTGTACCACAAAGGTGTACCCCTGTTTTATGGCGTCCTAACGCCTAAAAGTTACACAGGGGTACACCGGGTACACCTATTTAGGAGCTACATGGAAAAAGGTGATCTGAATATTTCATATCAATATGCAAGATGCGTCCATTCTGACATGCGAGAGCTTTAGGGTGTACCCGGTGTACCCCATATCTAGTTTACGGCATCACAAAGGGATAAATCTGGGGTACACCTTTGTGGTACACCTGGGTACACCGGGTACACCCTGTACACCCTACTCCCGCTCCGTGTTAAATGCTATTCCGCATGGGGACGCGGCGGAAGCACTCACCGCGTCTGAGGTGACGGGAGGCGGGATGGATGAGATAGCCGTATCGCTCGCCTCATCGCACAGGCATCCGCGTCTGATTATCTCTAGGGGAAACGGGTTCGCGTCATCGGCGGGGGACGCGGATCTGTTTGGCGACGTGGGTAGATTACCGATGCCGTTTGCGCCGATTGAGCTTTGGGGGGGGGAAGGCGCGATACCCCCCCAGCGGTGATACCCGCAGGTGAAGGGGGTAGCGCGTTCCCCCCTTTCGCGCCCGCCGACTGGCCCCGCCAACCTCGCAATTGCGAGGTTGACTCTCGTTCATGACGGTTTGCCCAGGGTGCGCCCGCCGACCTGCCGATGGCCCGGAACGGGGGGAGCCTGGGGAAACGTTTCGCGAGGGTGGCCGCCGACTGGCCCCCGCCCTGACGGGCGGGGGCCGCGCTGCCGCGTCTCGTCCCCCAGGTCGGGGCCTCGCCCCGCCTCGTCATGCCCCGGCTTGGCGTGCCCTGGTCGCCGTGTCCCATGCCTGTGCATGGCTTGGCTTGGCGTGCCCTGGTCGTCGTGTCCCCCTGCCGTGTCGCCACACCCGCGCTCGTGTCGCCCGCCTGCCCGTCAGCGAGTCTCCATGATCATCAGTGAGGATTCTCTGATCATCGGTGAGGATTCAGTGATTCCGCCGCAGCGCCGTCCCCCCTGCCGTGTCGCCACACCCGCGCTCGTGTCGCCCGCCTGCCCGTCAGTGAGTCTCCATGATCATCAGAGAAGATTCCATGATCATCAGTGAGGATTCAGTGATTCCGCCGCAGCGCCGTCCCCCCCTGCCTCGTCGCCACCCCCGCGCTCGTGTCGCCCGCCTGCCGTCTGCTGCCCGCCTGCCCGTCACTGAATCTCGATGCGCCTCACGGATGATTCAGTGATTCCGCCGCAGCGCCGTCGTGTCGAGGGATGTGGCCGCAGCATCGAGGGGGGACGCACGAGCCGGGGTGACGGATACCGACTGACGGGCTGAGACACGCTCTTCCTGGCTCGCAGAGGCAGGAAGAATGTCGCCCGGAATGCCGCGCCCGGACGGGCGGGACTGGCCCGCCGTAGGACACCATATGCTCACCATATGCTTACCATATGCTCACCATATGCGCGTGTTTGTGATTGCCCTTGTGCGTACCATATGCTCGCATTTGTGTTCGGCCTTATGCTCAGGAAAATCAGGGGTGATCGTGGGTGTCTCGTGCTGCCCTTGTCACCGATGACGGGAGAGAACCACGAGCCGATCCCGGCCATGACGCGACCTTTGCCGGCCACTGTTCGACCGTCCCCATCAGGGTGCCGAGCAAGGGTGCGAGCTGCATGGGGTTCGTTTTGAGGGCCATGTACTCGCCCCACAGCGCCCCGTAGACGGGATGTTCGGTGCGCTTAAAGGTGGAGATCAGGGCCGGTGATCCGGGCCATGCGCCCATCCAGATCTCCGCGACGGCCCGCACTCGACGCTCGGGCGGCGTGATGATCACCGGACGCAGGGGGCCACCGAGAAGCCGCTGGTACGTCCCGTCGCCGGAGAGCCGCTGGTACGTCTGCGCCATCTCGAAGAGCGTGCGGGGGGACATCGCGTTGATGTCCACCTCCACGGCGAGCCGCACGATGCGCCAGGAGGGGGAGATTGCCCCGTCGGTCAACCAGGGGAGCGTCCAGACCGGCTCGCTGAACGTCCGTTGGTTCGGGTCGAAGGCCAGGGTGATCAGTGCGCCGATGGTCTGGAGCAGCGTGCCGTCGGCCCCCACGAGGGCGTAGCGTCGCTGGATCTCGATGCCGGCCAGCAGCGGCGTGCGGCGGATGTGGTCGAGCAGCGAGGCGCACCAATCGCTGATGTAGGTGTCGCTGTGAAGCTGTGAGGACAGGGGGGCCGTCGGGGCTTGCTTGGAGCGGGCAATCAGTCGCTCAAAGGTGCCGTCGTGCGGCTCCGCCCCAAAGGAGTCGAGCATGCGCAGCCCGTCGTCGGTCAGGCCGTACACGCAGGGCGGGCGGCCCTGGAGACGGCCATCGGCGCTCGCGTTGGGCGCAGTGGCCTGCCAGAGCAGCTTGCGTTCGGCGAGGCCGCGCAGGATACGTCGTCGGGATGCCCCCGACTGATCACGAAAAACGAGCGTCTCAAGTGTCTGTCCTTTGATCGTCCCGAGTCGGCCCAGCAGCCGCATCGCGGCACGCTCGCGCTCGGCCAGCGGCAGGATCGGGGAGCGGTCGCGGAGATTCGTCATAGCCGATCACCTCGCGTCCATCGGCGGCGGGCGAATCCGCCGACACGGTGGCCCGTCTCACGGCGGGGGGGATACAGGTGAAAGCGCAGCGTATCGGCGGGGTCATCCGTCCCATCCTCACACCCGCCAATGGTGCATGGTGCCGTGGGACGGCTGCCGGGGGCGGCGATCTCCGCGATCAGTCCGTCAATCGTGTCACAGAGTTCCCTCCCCCCCTCGGTGATGCACCACTCATGCATGGTGTTGCCCTGCATGACCAGCGTGCGTGCGACAAGCTGGCGCAGCGTGCGACGGCGGTGTGCCGCGTGCCAACCAGGAAAACAGTGCGTTCGGATCGCTGCCCCCGTCGCTTCGTGCTGATCCGCGAGAAGCTGCATCACCGCCCATTCATCGCGGGTAAGCGGCAGAATGGGCGATCCCAGGCGTCGTGTGCGTGTCATTCGTGATCTCCTTTTTTCATGGCTTATCCATCCCACTGCGCTCGGGTCAGTCCCCGATCCTCCCAGAGCGTCGCGTCCCGTGCGGGGTTGAACCCCAGCGTCTTGTAGCGGCCCCAGAGGATGCCGCCGTGCCGGTCGGCCAGCCGGTCAAGCGGGGCGACGATGCCGCGCCCACCGGGCCAGCCATGCACCCACTCGCGGGCGATCTGCGCGGCTCGCCGTGCGGTGGGCGTCACCACCACCGGCAGCGGCGTTGTCCCCAACGTCGCCGCGTAGTGGCCGCTGACGGTGAGATCGCGGTACATCACCGCCTTGCCCAGCAGCGTCATCAGCGGCTCTGTCCCTCGGTCAATCTCAATCGCCCAGGCCAGCACGCCCGATGCGCCCGGTTGCGCCCATCCCCACGGCAGCGAATCTGGCTCCGCCGCGCCCGCACGCGGCGGAACCATCTGCACGAGTACCAGGGCGTCGAACCGCTGAATCGCCTGACCGTTCGCGTTCGTCGCGCTCACATACTCCATGACCACCTCAACGCAGCGGAGCATGGGGGAACGGCGGAGGCCCAGGATCGCCCGCGCACACCACTCCACCACGAGCAGATCGTGGGCGAGTTGGCCCAGTTTCACCTCGGGTTTTCTCCAATCCCGCACAATCGCCCGCTCCGGCACAGCGGGGTCATCCTCCACCCCCTCGCGTTCCAGCCACTCCCGCCCGTGGGCGGTCAGGCCGTAGAGCATCGGTGGGCATGGCGGTACGGCCCCGTTCGGCGCACCGATGCCGCCAGGGAGCCGCACCGCCGCCACGGGGTGTCGCCAGATCAGCCGGTGGGCGTGCATCGCGGCCAGCACTCGCCGGTAGTGGCGGCGGCTCAGATGTGGGGCGACGAGCGCGTGCAGGTGCCGCTCCGGGACAAATTCCAGTCGTGCCAGCAGCCGCAGCAACTCGCGTTGCCTCGCCACGTGGTCGTGGGGCATGGGTGTCGTGAGTCGGATCATCGCTCTCCCCTGTCATCGGCGGGACACCACCCGACACCGTTGTCGGGTGGTGTCCCCTCCTGCGCATCGTCACCACTCGTCGCCCATCCCGCCGACCGTATCCCCGGCATCGCGCTTCCACCCGCGCTCCGTCGCCAGATCGTCAAAGGTCGGATAGCGGGTGGCGGGAGGGGTGGCCCCGCCCGCGCTCGTGTCACCTGTGACCCCAGCGGA
>Ga0208376_1000009_pt1 | contig 53973 bp, 38 predicted proteins | sample CryBogmetaGMA25M_FD_184548 | JGI IMG/M metagenome (GOLD analysis project Ga0208376, IMG submission 184548) | Freshwater microbial communities from Crystal Bog, Wisconsin, USA - MA2.5M (SPAdes) | ecosystem: Environmental > Aquatic > Freshwater > Lake | place: Crystal Bog, Wisconsin, USA...
CCCGGCTGAACCTTCAGTATGGCCTGAACACGAGTGATCTGGATACGACAAAGCTGCCTGAGCCGCTGCGCGAGCCTTACGCCGCCCGCTGCGACCCCGATGGTAAGCTGCGGCTGGGACTTCAGGCCGCCTACGGACTGCTGGGCGATCTCGGCGATCCTCTCGGTACGGCCTTTATCTCCGTGAGCGGCCCGCTGAACAACGCTCTCGTTCGGCGTAACAGTTCCATTCTTGCCCACGGCAGTGCCCCGGTTGGTCAGACCGAATACCGCGACCTGCACACCCAGCTACGCGCCCTGATTGATGCTGCCCTCCAAGAGTTGCTCAGTCGCTGGGAGGACTATCGGGAGGTCGGCGACTGGCAGCGCCTGATGAGCCGCCACGATGGCCCGCTGCTGCCCTACGAGCAGCGACAGCGGTCGTCCCGATCATGCGCGCCCAGGGCGGCGGGGTGATTGTCAACATCAGCTCGGGGCTATCCAAGCGGATCATCCCTGGTGTCGGCCCCTCCGCCTCGACCAAGTACGCACTCAACGCGCTGACGTTGACCGCACGCATGGAACTGGCACCGGAAAACATCCAGGTCGGCCTGATGCTGCCGGGATTTACGGCTATTGACTTTCACCGGAATGCCGTGCGTATCACCCAGTTACAGGCCGAGCGACTGCGTGCGATGCCGGCCGACTCCGCCGAACACGTCGCCGAGAAGATTCTAGAGGCGGTCGAAACCGAGGCCGCCGAGGTCTATACGGACAGCATCCAGCGGTCGGCCTGATGCGTCCTAGCCCGAACGAAAACGGTCTGCTCACGGACAAGCCCCCCCATGCTCCGATGAAGCATGGGGGGGCTTCTGTCAGGATAGGCTTTCATTGACCAGGTTCGACCGATCTGCCACCGATCCGGCGGCACATCGCCCGAGTTACTGCGTCGAAAGCGAAAGAATCAGCTGCACCTTGGTTGCGTCGGACGGGAGGGTGAGACGCATCACCGTGAGAGTCTGCTTGTCTTTGGAGTACATGTTGGTCTGGAATGCGCTACTGGCTTGGTTGACTTGCGACAGTGCCTGATTGGCGATAGTGCCGGCCGGCCCGCCAAGACCTTCGGTCCAGCCACTCGCTTTCAGCTTGTCGGTATAGAATGCTTTCACCTGATCCCAGGTGGCATCGGCCGGCAAATCGAAGCCCTTCTGCGTCGTTGAGCCACCCACGCCCGCCGCTTGGCGGACGGCCGCATCTTGCTGTCCATTATTTTTGAGCGTGTCGGCAATCGTACTCTCGCCCGGCTTCAACTCCGTGGCCCCAGGGTACACAGGCAGGTCGGCGAGCGTGACGGGCTTGCTCCCGCAAGCGCCCAGCAGCAGGGCGGACAGGAGCAGCATGAGCAGGGTAGGCATGCGCATGAGGGACTTCATCGAGCGTTCTCCTCGGTGTGTATTCATCATTGCGGCATCGCCGGTCGCGCCGCAGATTTCTATGCTGGTTAAACGAGCATGGGAGGGAAGGTTTGCAGATGGCGTCCAGGGAGTCGCACCACACGATCATATCGGCAGATCCGATATACGTACTCGCCACCACGAGGGCGTCCCAACATCTCAGCGGCGGTGAGGACGTATGTCAGATTTGTCACCGTACGACGATGGCTCACGATCCTCTCTACGTCGGAGTGCTCTCTACGGGTGGCGTCGGCTCGGTCGGCACCTCCGCCGATGGAGATGCTCGCGTGGCACGCTGCTTCAGCTTCGACGCAATCTTTGTCGTGAAGACGGCAATCGCCTGCAGCTCTGCATCCCACGTCAGCGCTCCCTCGATGATCAGCACGTCTTCCGGATCCTTCATCGCCGCTGCCTCCCCCCGCCACTGCTTCACGCCCACATAAGACGATGTAGGTGGTCGTCGGCATGACCGGCGGAACCGGGACGCCCTTGGGCATCGGCGGCAGCGGGCTGTTATGGGTCAGCGTGAGAATGACGGTATTCCCCCGCTCGACTACGGACGTGGGTCGGCTGATGACCGTTATTCTGACAGTTTGTGCGCTCCCCTGACCGGCGCGTACCGTGTCTATCAAGACCGCCCGTGTGTCCCATGTGATCTTCTCGACAACGGGGGCAGGCGTTATCTTCGCTCGGGGCGGGTTCTGCGGCTGCGGGTTCGTCTGGGGTTTCGGGGGGAAGATCCGCGTGAATAAAGCCGTAGGTGGAGGAAAAAGTGAGAACCACGCCGGTCGTGTCCCCCAAAACGAGATCGGTGTCCGGGGAGCGGGCCGGAGGCTGTTGTTCGTGAGGGGAGGCGGAAAGACGTGACGGGTTCCCGTCATCGGTACGAACAGGGGTGTCCGCGTACGGGTGTGGGAACTCTATTAGTTGGAACGCAGGTTCGCTTCATGGTGTCCTGATGGTTCGGTACCAAATATACAAAATAGAATAAACAGATCTTTTTATTATTGATAAATTTCATGTATAATTTACGGTTCAAGGTACCACGGATGCGGTTTAACGCGGCTATATGCCACAGCTCTACCCTTCCGTGCAGGGCTCCATCTTAAAAGTGTCGGCGTGTCATTGACTGTTGAACCTTATAGATGGGAGATAATCCTATGAACACGTACCTCAACAACAAGATCGTGACCTTCGTGCTGCTGTTTGCCATGCTCCTCGCACCCCAGCCATTCTTGGTGGCCTCCGCGTCGCAGGTGCGCCCGCTGCCCAACGCGGCGGTTCTCCCGGCCATTACACCGGCCTGTGCCCCGATCACCCAGAACACCACATGGACGACCGGCAACGTCTATGTCGTTGAGAACTGCAATCTCGTGGTGCAGGTGGGCGCAACGCTGACCCTCCAGCCAGGCGTGGTCGTCAAGTTTGGTGGCACCAGCCCAGGATACGGCTCGACCGTTGGCAGCGCCGCGCTGATCGTGCAAGGCTCGCTCCAGGCTATCGGTACCGCAGCGCAGCCAGTCGTCTTCACGAGCCTGAGCGACGACGCCCACGGTGGTGATACTAATGCTAACGGGAGCAGCAGCGGTGCCGCCAGCGACTGGTACGGCGTCGTTTTTCAGGCGGGTAGCAGTGGGCAGATCGAGAACTTCTTCGTCGGTTACGCGGGATCCGGCGTCTTCAACGCCACCCTGGGCTATGGGCGCGCTCAGATTGATGTCCGGCAAGGGGCGGTGCAGCTACGTCAGGGTGTGATCACGACGGGGGCACGTCGGGGCATTTACCTCGACGGCACAGACATCACGCCGGTCATCACGGACGTGCAGATCCTCAACAATATCGGCCCCGCCGGCTATACCCTGCGTGGTGATGCCATCTACCAGTCTTCGCTCAATATGCAGCCGACCTTCAGCGGCAATAGCTTCAGCGGGAATAGCTACAACCAAGTGACGATTGACCTCAACACCGCCATGACCAGGACGGTGACGCTGGGCGGCGCACCCTACGGATTCCTCTGTGGCTATACCCTTTGCCAGTGGATCGTACCAAGCGGCGTCACCCTTGGAGTAAGTCCCGGCACCTTCTTGGATTTTGGCCCATCATACGGAATCACGATTGCCAGTGGTGGCACACTGGTCGCAGAGGGGACGGCCACTCAGCCGATCACCTTCACCTCAACGCTGGCCGCAGCGAATCCTCAAGCCAACCAGCAGTGGATCGGCCTGTGGGCCCAGCAGGGCAGCACCTTGCGCCTGGATCGTTGTGATATCAGCTACGGTAGCGACGGCAATTTCGGCAACGGTGGCCTGGAGATCAATACCGACAACGCGCAGGTGCGCAATTGTCGCATCCACCACAACAAGCAGACCGGCCTTTACCTCTACAGCCGCGACGGTGTCAGCATCCACCCCACGCTCACGAATGTAGAGGTGACCGACAACGGCCAGGTCGGCGTCTACTTTGAAACCAGCTACGGCAGCACCAATGCGGTGACATGGGATGGTGGGACGATCAGCCGCAACGGTTGGGCGGGCATTTCCGGCTCCACGTGGTTCAGCAGCATCGCGCCGACACTGCGGAACCTAAGCATCAGCAACAACGGCACCCAGGGCACTAATGATGACCAGCGACGCGGCATCAACTTCAACAACAACAATATGAACCCGGTGCTAGAGTACGTCACCTTCAGCAACAATGTCGGCGCAGCTATCGTGTGGTACTGCAACGGTTCGATCACCGCACGCAACCTCACTGCTACCGGCAACGGTGTCAATGCACTCCAACTATCCGGCTGCGGGCTCAGCAGCGGACGCCAGTGGGATTTGGGGGCGACAGGCATCCCGGTGCAGGTCACCGGCAGAATTGACGTGGCCGGCAACAGTCTCCTTTCACTTATGCCTGGGACAGAACTGCGTTTCGAGAAGCAGCCCAACGGCGCGCTGAGTGATGTGCAAGTCCGTGAGCAAGCCACGCTCTCGGCCCTGGGTACGATCACCCAGCCGATCACCTTCACCGGGGCCATCACCACGCCCGGCTCGTGGGGCGGTATCTACGCCACCGGATCGGGGGCTACATTGTTGCTGAAGCACTGCGATATCGGCTATGGCGGGGGTAGCTTTAGTGGCAATCTGCTCATCTATGGGCACGTGGGCACAACCCCCGCACCAGTGCAGATCCAGAACTGTGCCATCCACGATTCGCTGCACAAGGGCGTGCATTTCCAGAATTGGGAAAGCACACCACCAGTCTTTCAGCAAAACCGCATCTACGATAACGCCGAGGAGGGCGTCGCCAACTGGGGTGCACCCATGCTGGATGCGCGCAATACCTGGTGGGGTGCAGCCAGTGGCCCCCATCATGCCACGCAGAACCCCACGGGACAAGGCGATGATGTGGGCGACAACGTCATCTTCTCCCCCTGGCTGACCGCGCCGCCGACTGGCGCGGTGGCACCTGGCACCGTACTGATCAGCACCGGCGCGCCGAGCCAGGTCAGCCCCGGCGAGAGCGTTGACTATGCGATCCAGTATGTCAATCAGATGACCCAGACCGTACACAGCGCGATCCTGATGCTGCAACTGCCCCAGGCCAGTTTCTTTGAGGCAGGCACAAGCGGCGCGATCTACTGGCCGGAGCGACACCAGGTCATCTGGAAGCTCGGTGAGGTAGCCCCCGAGGCCAACAGCTTTGTCAGTGTGCGCGTGCGCTTCCGCTGGGGGCTGGCCGCCAACTACACGGATGGCTCGTACACCCGGTTCGTTGGCACAAATTACCACTCCACCGTGATGGATGTCGCTGAATACAATGCCTACCAATCTTCGCGGTCGCCGGTCACCAGCATCGTGAATCTCAGTGCCGCCGAATTTGCCACCACCCGTGCGACGAGTGCCGATTTCGAGAGCCTCTACCAGGCCGCGCTGACCGAAGGCTTCCAGTATGTGAGTGCCGCACGGTTCACCTACCAGAACAACAGGGTGGTGGTGAACGCCGCGCTGCGGACGGCCAATCGCCAATTTGGGCGCATCCTCAGCCTCAACAGCGATGGGCGGGTGCTGGCCTCAACTGTTAGCGGTAGCGGAATCAGCATGCAAGATATGCACGGTGGTCTGCGCGCCGATCTTACCACGCAGACCTATACCTTCTGGGGCGATTGGCAAGCCCCGGCAGCACAAGGCGCGCTTAACGCCACCGGCACATGCACCGAAAGGCGCTGCTTCTACAATTGTATGCTCAAGGCCAAAACCTGGGGTGCTGTGGCAGGTAAAGTCGCCGGCTTAGTCTCCTGGGTTATGCCACCGCTTGGCGTCGTCTGGACAACCTACGAGGCGTACGACGAGGTTACCACCTATCTCGACTGCGAAGATAATTGCCGCCTGGATCCTACCACCCACTGTTGCACCTCGGGAGAAACCCGCTGGTCGCCAACGGGACTCAAGCAGCAGTGTGCAAGATACAGCTGTGACGCGGTGAGTACGTGGAAACAGACGCCGGACATTATTGAGACGTGTGGGTTCGGCCAGCGCTGCGTGGCGGGCAAGGGCAGCGGGGGTGGCTGTAAAGATTGCGAAGAGTCTCTGCTCGCGACGCAGTTCACACCGGTGAGCCTACGGGCCAACGGTGCGAGGGACGGAGCCTGTAAGCTGACTGCCACCCTAAAGAGTTGCGACGATGTCTCTATGCGGCAGGCCAGAGATCCGAACGCGATCTACGGCCCAGCAGGCGATCTGCTGCCGAACGCAACGATAGTCTATACGATTACCTATGAAAACGAGGGAGCCGGTCGGGCCTATGGTGTCTATGTCCTCAACCCGTTGCCCGCCGTCTTCAATGCCGCCACTGTGAACCTCTACGGCCACGGCTCCTATCTACCCGAGAGCCGTGAGATCGCCTGGCTGGTTGGCGAACTTGGACCCAAGGGAGCCAACGATTCCCAAGGCGTGATCACCTACACAGTGACGCTCACCGGTAGCCTCCCCTCGGGCACAGTGGTCACCAACCAGGCGACGGTGTACTTCCCCAGTGTGCCAGAGACGACGCCCACGAATACCTGGGTCAACCTCGTGGCACCGCTGACGGGCCTGCCACAGAACGTGTCCACCGCCTACCAGACAGCGGTGCCCATCACCCTCAGTGGGAGGGAGGTGAGCGGCCTTCCGTTGACCTTTGACATCGTCGAGCCGCCGCGCAACGGAACCCTCACCGGCACGGCGCCCAGCCTGACCTACACGCCGGGCGCAGACTTCACCGGCCCTGACAGCTTCACGTTCCAGGTACGCAATGGAACGTCCACCAGCCGGATCGCGCAGGTGCTGATTGAGGTGACTCCGGTAGGTGACAAGACACCGCCCCAGGTGCTGTGGAGCAACCCAGCCGCTGACACCTCAGGCGTCGTTGCCTCCGCATCACCCGTGATGACGGACACCGTTGGGCCAATCTACTCACCCGTGATCATGATAGGCTTCTCTGAAGCACTGAGCGAGACAACCGTTACTACCATGACCGTCACCCTGGCACGCAGCAACGGTGCGGCGGTGGTATCCAGCGTAGCCTTCGATGCCGCATCTAACCAGATCGTGCTGACGCCACGGACTGCCCTTGCGCCCGGTGAATACGTGCTGACCGTGACGAGCGCGGTTACTGATCGGGCGGGCAACCCGCTGGCAAGCAATCAGCGGCGCTTTAGCATTGGTATCACGACCAATCACTACGTCTATATGCCAATGCTGCAGCGGTAGGAAAACCACAGTCGCCATACTATAGCAATCTTACACGGATTCAATACCTTCGCCAATTATCCGGTGAGCCGGTCAGTGGGGAGCCGATGGCATCTGATCAGGCTCATGCCTTCCCGTCCAAGCAGTTCGTCCCGGTCACCCGCGACATGGCCCTGATCGGTGTGGAGCCTGGTCGCGCTGCTACGGCTTCCGGCGATCTCCCAGGAGCCTGTCGGCTTCACGGCCTACTCTCAGCACGCGAAGATCGCCTGAACGACCCTGACCCGCTGCTCCTCAAGGTTGCGCAGCAGATTGCGAAGCATCGTCGGCACCTCTGGCCCGAGCAATAAATGGTGGTGACCATCATACTCACGAATAGGTATATCGTAGCAGATGTGGATGAAATGCCATGAGACTGTCGGTGCATGCATTGATCGCCAGCATCACGCGGATCTCCTTGAGGGCAAGGTCCGCAAAGAGTAGGGTGGCACCAGATGAGCGAGTATCAGTACTACGAGTTCCAGACCATCGACCGGCCGCTGACCGCCGAGCAGCAGACGGAGATGCGCAGGCTCTCCAGCCGCGTTGAGCTGAGCGCATCCTGCGCAACCTTTAACTACGCCTATGGCAGCTTCCGCAGCGACCCGCTGAAGGTGCTGGAGTAGCACTTCGACGCCCTGCTCTACATTGTCAACTGGGGCGCGAAGCAGTTGTCCTTCCGCTTCCCAACGGGCATGCTCACTCTTGAGCGACTTCAGCCGTACCTGCTCGGCGACGAGGAGAGCTACGTCGGCGATCTTCACACGACGAAGCAACACCTCGTACTCAACCTCGAGATCCGCGAGGAGGAGGGTTATGGCTGGATCGAGGGCGAGGGTTTGCTCGACCCGCTAATTCCTCTGCGCGAGGCCATCCTGGTGGTACTTTACGTGAAGGTCCGAACGAGTTTATGCGGTAAATCGGGCCTCTGTTCGAGCCTTCAGGTAAAATTCTTTACCTGAAAGTTCGAACGAAAAGTGGAACTCCCGGCTAGATTTGCCAATAGGAAGCGATGGTGGAGCACACGACAGACCTTGTGCTGCTCGCCGCGCCCGCAGCGGCGTGGTGCGCCCTCGTGGCGATCACCCCCACCCGCCTGCACCGGTTCGGCGAGGGCGCGACCGACACCGACGAGACGATCGATCTCCCGCCCTCGTACAGCTTCCGGGACGCTGTACGAGTACCCCATCCAAGCTTCCTTAAAGGATTAGGGGCACTACCGCAAAAGACGTTCATGCGCGGGGCGCACACCGCCGCGATGAAAATGGACCGTAGGGGCGCGTCGCGACGCGCCCCTACCCGACACCCGGCTATTTTCACATCAGTAACGCTGTCACGCTTCGCTTCGCTCAGCGTCCCGGCGGACGATACGGATGCCGGGACGCTGAGCGAAGCGAAGCGTGACATGTCTCACAGCGTGCCTTTTGCAGTAGTGCGATTAGGGGTTTTGCGGAGAGGGCGTGTCCCTCTCCGCGCCTCTCCTAACCCGGCATAGAAACTCAGATTGTTTATCCTCATCGCAGCCCTTCGCAACCACCAACCCGGCCTGCTGGCCCGGCTCGACTCGTCACAGCTCTACTTCTTGTCCGTCTGGCTGCCGTTCGGGATCGTGTTGCTTGCCCTGGCGCTGCGTGCGATCATCCGCAGTCACGGCGGCGACCCGCACGCCTTCGGCGCGACGCTGACCACCCGCGACCTGCTGCTGGCCCTAGTCGGCTTGGCGGGCGACCTTGTCCAGGGTGAAGCGCATGTCGCCGATGCGCAGATCCATCCATTTACCCGTGATCTGAAAGTCCTCTTGGTTCTCCAGGAATTGCTACTCCGCCGCCGCGCTCTGGCCGAGGCTGCGGGCCAGGGCGAGCAGGCCGAGGGCGATCAGCACGAAGGAGCCGACCGGCAGCATCGGGATGTGGATGGCCTGCACCGTGGCGACGATCAGCGGGATGGCCGCGAAGGTGGCGAACGTGGTTAGTGCGGCCCAGAGTTGCCCGCGCCGCGCCAGCTCGGATGCGCTGGCCAGGCCGATCACCAGCAGGATCCCCGGCCACCACCAGCCGGTCAGTACAATCATCCCCAGGCCGATCAGGAACACACCGCCGCTGATTGAGATGCTGGCTGTGCCGCCGCGCCGCACCAACCGCCGCTCCCGCCACCGCTCCGCACGGAAATCGCTCATGGCTCTGTTTCCTTTCATGATGTCGCTTTGCGCTGTTCGTGTCACCAGTGTCGTGGGCCGCCGATACGCGAGTGTCTATCCAATGGTAGATAGTGCGGGTTGATCCACCGACCTGATATCCACAGACAGTTCAACACAATTGACCGAGATCAGCGTGATGACCAGGCTGCCCAGGTGGGAAATGACGCCGTAGACCGCAGCCATATCCGGGAGTTCGCCGCGCAGGATGGTCTCATTCTGGGCGCTCTCCTGTACCATCAGTCCTTCAAACCAAGCTGACCAACTAGGATTGAGCCGGCCCTTAATGTGGATTTCAGTTTGGTACATAGCTCGTCTCCTTTCGCTCGCAGTGTAGCAAGTCGGCTCGTGGAGTGAATGAGGTAGAAGGATGAATCGCCGGGCTAAAAAAAGCAACGGGCGGATGTATCCGCCCGTAAGGACTAGGGTAAAAGTATTAGTCAAAAGAAGCAACGGGCGGATGTATCCGCTTGGGTTGGGTTAGCTATGGTATGAAACAGGTTAAAGCAAGTTGATCTCGCGTGCCCGATTGATGGCCTGAATGCGGCTATGAACCTGCAGCTTGCCGAAAATATTCTGGGTATGGGCCTTCAAGGTGTGGGGCGAAAGGCACAAACGCGCCGCGATTTCGGCATTCGAGAGCCCCGCCGCGATTAACGCCAACACCTCTTTTTCGCGATTGCTGAGTGGCTCAACCAGGCCATCATCGGTGGGTGCGGGCTGAGGTGGCGATGGGGGTGGAGGCGGTGCCGCCGGGCCGGGCGTGCGTTCCCGCAGGCGGCGGATAGCGTGCGGGGATAGACCGGATGCCAGGGCGTCGTGCAGCAGACCGGGCAGGAGCGGGTGCTGGTCCACCAGATAGACATACCCGCTGGACTCTGCGAGGGTGAGCGCCAGCCGGAGCGGTTCCCATGCCCGCGCTGCTGGCCCCTGGAGATAGTGTGCCTGGGCCTCCAACAGGGACAGTTCGATCACCCGGTGGATGAGCTGGTGTTCCTGCGCCACGGCCAGCATCGGGCCGATGACCTGCTGCGCCGCATCCGGCTGACCCAATATGAGTTGAATCTTGACCCAGGCCACAAAGACGGCGTGGTCGGCCTCGTCGAAGAAGGCCGGGCCGATGCCGGGAATCACCATCCCGGGGCCGATGGCGGGCGGATTGGCCTCGGCCCAGCGTGCGGCGGACTGCCGCGCCTCGGGTTCATCAGGATGCCGCACCAGTCGGTCGAGGAGACGCAAGGCGGTGGTGCAGTAGCGGACGTCAGGCCAGCGCATGTCCAAGCGCCACCAGATCGCTTTCATCCCGGCGGCATCGCCTTTCAGCGCGCAGAGTCGCGCCAGGGCCAGGTAGCCCGGCAGTTCCTCGCGCGGCATCCACTGTCCAACCTCCAGGCCACTGCGCAGGAGCGACTCGGCCTGCTCCAGTTCGCCCAACTCCAGCAAGGCGCAGCCCATCGCCTGGTCGAGCAAGGCAATCGCAGGCAATTCCTGGAGCGGATGGGCAAAGTAACCAGTATAGGTTTGCTTCTTCTGCTGGCAGAAGGCGAGTACCTCGCGCAGCCGCCCCTGCATAAACATGCCGTGCGCACGGTGATACTCGGCCACGACCGCACCGAAGTAATTGCCTCCGCTTAATGCCACCTGCATGGCGTGTTCAAACCTTTTTTCGGCCTCTGCCGCATTGCTCAGCGCCTGGCTGGCGTAACTGATATCCAGCAATCCCACAGAGCGGCCCGTGGCATCTTCTGGGGGAAACTGCTCGTAGGCGAGTTGGCCCAGATCCCGCAGCGCGTGCGGGTCAGCCTGCTCACGGGATGAAGCCATAAGAATAAAGGAACGCAGCAGCGTGAGATGGCCCGTCACCCATGCTAGCAGGTTCACCGGCAGCGTTCCTGGCGTCAGGCAGATCTGTGCAGCGGGGTCAATCGCGTTCAGCGCCACCTGGGCCTGCTCAATGCGGATCATGGCGGCCGGAAAATCACCCTTCTTGAAGGCGATGATCAAGGCCCAGGCATGGAACACGCAGAGGGCCGGGCTGGTACTGATGACGGATTCGGGGAAGGTATGGCACCAATCAGAGACGCTGCTCACCTGGCTGTGTAGGATCATCTTCCAGGCGTGTCGCTCGATCAGTTCGGCGGCATAGGCCCAATTCTGGGTTTGAAAGGCGTGGCGGGCCGCCTCAGGGATGAAGTCGTTGTCCTCCAGCCAGTGGCTGGCGCGCAGGTGCAGGGAGGGGATGGAGTGGGGGGCTGCCTGCGCCAGCGCATGCCGCAACAGATCGGCAAACAGGTGATGATAGCGGTACCAACGGCGCTGGTTATCGAGCGGGATCAAGAAGAGGTTGGCGCGTTCCAGCCGTTCGAGCAGCGCCTGGGATCCGGGCGTTACCTCGGACGGGATCGCGGACAATGCGCCCACCACCCTATCGCACAGGGAGGCGCAGAAGCGATCCAGAAGCGAGCTGGCAAGCAGAAACTGCTGGATCTCCTCCGGCTGGCGGGTAAAGACCTCATCCATGAAGTAATCCAGGATGTAGCGGTCGCTGCCGGTAAACGCACGGATGAAGCGCGCCGTGTCGGTCTCGGATTGGATCGAGAGACCAGCCAGTTGCAACCCGGCGATCCAGCCCTCGGTGCGCTGTTCCAGGATCAGAATGTCGTTGTCAGTCAACTGGCGGATGCCCATGCCCTCGCGCAGAAAGTCCTCGGCCTCCGCCGCTGAAAATTGCAGGTCAGCCTGGCGAATCTCAACGAGTTGGCGGCGCACCCGCAAGCGCGAGACGGGCAAAGGCATATTTTCGCGTGCGAGTACCATCAGGCGGAGCTGCGCGGGCCGGTGTTCCACGAGGAAGGTGAGCAGCCGCAGCACCGGTTGGGCTTTCAGGAGGTGGCAGTCATCGAGGACGAGGATGAAGGGGGCGGGCTGGGCGGCAATATCGTTGACCACGATCTTCAGCACATCGGCGTAGACCGCTTCACTATCCGCAGCCCCGGCGGTCTGGATGCGATTGACCTGGCTGGCGCCTAGCGCGGGATCAATGAGGTGGAGCGCCCCCACGAGGTAACTCAGGAATTGTCCGGGGTCGTTATCGCTGCTATCGAGCGAAAGCCAGGCCGCAGGCATGTGCTGCCGCTGGAGCCAGGCGCTCACCAGCGTGGATTTGCCGAACCCGGCCGGCGCGGTTACCAGCACCAGCGGGCATCCGGCGGCCAGGCTTTCGTCCAGGCGCATGTCCAGACGAGGGCGTGCGGTCAGGTGCCCAACGGTCAATGGTCGGTGGAACTTGGTTGCAAGTAGCAAATTCAGCTCCAATTGTGATTACGAATAATAGTTCAATTATAAATAGTATTGCTTTCGGGATAGCAGCCTGGAAATACGCAAAAAACCGCCTAGAGCTACCTAACGGCAATACCGCGTAGATCATAACATACGACGCCTTGACAGGCAAACTATACCACATGTGTAGTGTAATTTTCAGGCGATACATTGAATGAGTCCCTATGGAGATCGGCACACCTATCCACTTGGCCAGTGATCGGTTGGTCGTTCGGCTAGCACACACTCTCCCTGCGACGGGGGCGTCTGTTGTTTGCCAGCGGTATGATCTGGCCATCAACCCACAGCTATAGCAATCCTATTCCAGTTGTGAAGGAGGAGTCAAGGCTTTAGCCGGCCTTATCCGGCTAAAGCCTCGACTCCACGCAACAACCCCAAGAGGATTGCTATAATAAGCTACCCAAGCCTATTGGTTTTTGGCGGCTTCGCCGCCAAAAATCAACAAAAAAGATCTCTTGGGGGTGGCGAAGCTACCCCGATTCCATCCCATCGAGAACACGCGATGAAGCTGACGATGCGAAAATATCGGGATGATCACGATTACTGGCGCATTCGCCAGTTTTTGCGCGATGTGTTGGTGCTGAACGACCGCCGCGAGGTTTGCTGGCCACTCTACCGGTGGGATTACTGGCGCTGGCATGTGAACGAGAACGTCTGCCGCTTCAACCTGCGGGCTGCGGTCTTTCTCTGGGAAACCACCGATGACCGGCTGGCGGCGGTACTCCACCCAAATGGGCCGGGCGAGGCCGTGGTGCAGATCCATCCGAATCTGCGTTCACCTGAGCTGGAAGTGGAACTGCTCGGGGTGGCGGAGACTCAGTTTGCCACTATCCAGGCCGCAGGTGGGCAGCAGCTTGCCCTCTGGGTACACGAATCGGATCTTCTACGCCAAGATATCCTGAAGCGGCGCGGCTACACCCAGAGCGGCTATGCTGAATATCAGCGCCGCCGCTGGATGGAAGTGCCTATCTCCGATCACCCGGCCCCGACTGGCTATACGCTACGCGCCTTGGGCGATGAAACCGAATATCCGGCGCGCAGTAGGCTCGCCGAGAAAGTTGCGCATGTCGCTGTGCCGGACGCGCACGACCAGAGCGGGCACTGGTATCGTAACGTGCAGCGCGCCCCGCTCTATCGCCGCGACCTGGATCTAGTGGCGGTCGCCCCCAATGGCGATCTGGTCGCCTGCTGCACCCTCTGGTTCGATGATGTGACTCGTACCGCTGCCTTCGCGCCGGTGGGTGTCCACCCGGCACACCGGCACCGGGGGCTGGCGCGTGCGCTGCTGACCGAGGGTCTACGCCGCGCACGCGACCTGGGCGCAACCCTCTGTACGGTGGAGACTTCCTGCGCGGCGGCGGACGCCTGCTATGCCTCCATCGGTTTCACGGATTATGATCTGCGCAAACAGTGGCGTAAACAGTGGTAAACTATGCGCGGCGTATCAATGGTCATGCCGTTTCGTTCTGGGCAGTACACCGCTATGCATCGGCTGTTCCTTTGCCTACTGCTGCTAGCCGCACTGATCGTCGTCCGCCCCGTAGCGGCGCGGGATCTAGGCACAACCTTCGCCCCTGGCGCGCATGTGCGCTTCGAGCACGTGACGATTGACGACGGCCTCGCGCAGAACGCGGGGCTCGCCTTGTTGCAGGATCGCCGGGGCTATCTCTGGATCGGCACTCAGGACGGGCTGAACCGCTATGATGGCGCAACGTTCACCACCTTTCGGAATCAGCCTGATACCCCCGACTCGATCAGCTACAACAGCATTATCGCCCTCGCCGAAGATGCCCAGGGCTATCTCTGGATCGGCACCTGGGGCGGTGGACTGAATCGCTTCGATCCGCAGCGCTCCAGCTTCACGCGCTATCAGCCCGACCCGGCCAACCCGGCCAGCCTGAGTCATGCTACGGTCACCGCCATTGTCCCCGACGACAACGGCGCGCTGTGGATCGGCACGCTCGGCGGGCTGGATCGCTTTGACCCGGACACTGGCACCTTCACCCATTTCCGCTCCGACCCGGCTGACTCAACGACACTGAACAGCAATGCGATCTCGGCTATCCTGCCGTCTGGCGACGGCAAATGGTGGATCGGCACCGGCGCGTTCAACACCCCCGGCGCGGGCCTTAACCTGTTCGACCCGGCCACCGGCACCGCGAAACACTTCCCGCCGACCGGGCCGTGTCTGGCATCCCCCAACATCTCGCGCATCCTCGCCGATAGCGAGCGCAAGCTGTGGATAGCCTACGGCGGCTATGGCGTGCCCGGCGGCGGCCTCGATCACTTCGACCCCGCGACCGGCGCGTGCGACCACTACGATAACGCTAGGACGTTTGACAACCAGATCACCGATAACAATGTAACCGACCTGCTGCTCGACCGCGACGGTGCCCTCTGGGCTACCAGTTGGTCGGGTGGGGTCTGGCGGATGCCCCCCGGCCAACCCGGCGCACCGATCCATATTTCCAACAACCCTGCCGACCCCGAGAGCCTCTCAAGCAATAGCTCCTATCGGCTGCTCCAGGATCGCTCTGGTGTACTCTGGATCAGTACCCTCAGCGCGGGTATCAACAAGCTCAACCTGGCCACCCTCGCTTTTCGCACGTATAAGCACGACCCATCCGACCCGAACAGCATCGCCAACAACCATATTGGCACCTTTGCTGAGGCTCCCGATGGCGCGATCTGGGTTGGCACCTGGGAGAGCGGTCTGGCGCATTTCGACCCCGCCACGGGCATCTTCCGCCCGTACCGCAACAACCCCGCCAACCCGCAGAGCCTCTCCAGCGACCTGGTGATGTCGCTCCACGCCGACTCGGATGGTACGCTCTGGGTCGGCACGCTCGGCGGCGGGCTCAATCGGCGCGACCCCGGCGCGGATGGTTTCACCCGCTACCGCAATGACCCGGCAGACCCGGCTAGTCTGCTGAACGATCAGGTGACGACGCTCTTCCGCGATAGTGCTGGGCGGCTGTGGGTTGGCACCTTCGCCGGGCTCTCGCGGCTCGACCCCGGCGCACGCGGGTTTGTCAACTATCCGATGAGTGCCCCGACCATGACGTTCGCCGAGATTGGTGGTCGCTTGTGGGTTGGCACCTGGGGCGCGGGCGTTATGCAGCTTGATCTTCACCAGCCCGCCAGTCTCGTTCCCACCGACGCAACCTTCAGCAGTTTCACCCACGATCCCACCACGAGTAACTCGCTGAGCGAGAACAGCGTCGAGTCAATTCATCCCACCGCTGATGGGATGATCTGGCTCGGCACGCAGAACGGCCTGAATCGCTACGACCCGCAGACGGGCCAGTTCAAAGTCTACCGCGAAAAAGACGGCCTGCGCAATGCGACCATTATGGGCGTTCTGGAAGATGCTCAGGGCTTCTTATGGTTGACCACGAACAACGGGCTGGCGAAGTTTGACCCTCGCACCGAAGCCGTGCGTATGTACGATAAGAGCGATGGGCTGCAAGGCAACGAGTTCAACTCAAACGGTTACCTGCGTACATCTAGCGGCGAGCTGTATGTCGGCGGGGTGAGCGGGTTCAGCCGGTTTAACCCCGCCGACCTGGGGCGCAACGAGATCCCGCCGCCCGTGGTGATCACCAGCTTCGCGATCTTCAACCGTCCCACGCCATTTCAGTCCCAGGATGAGCAGCCCATCCAGCTCAACTACGACCAGAATTTTATCTCGTTCGAGTTTGCCGCCCTCGACTATCGCGACCCGCGCAAGAACCAGTACGCCTACCGGATGGAGGGTTTCGATAACGCATGGATCGCCGCCGGGACGCGCAGCTACGCCAGCTACACCAACCTGCCCGGCGGCAGCTACACCTTCCGGGTTCGGGCCGCCAACAACGACGGCGTCTGGAACACGGATGGCGTAGCTCTACGCCTGATCATTACGCCGCCCTTCTGGCAGCAGTGGCCCTTCCAGCTAGGGAGCTTCTTGCTGATCGGCGCGATTATCTCCGGGGGGGCGCAGTGGCGCGTATACGCGGTGCGCGCGCAGAACACGCAACTCCAGCGCATGGTTGACGAGCAGCGGCGAGTCGAGGCCGAGCTGCGTGAGTCGGAGGCGCGCTTTCGCTCGATGTTCGATAACGCGGCGGTCGGCGTCGCACTGATGTCGCTCGATCGGCAGGTGATGCAGGTGAACCAAGCGACTGCCCACCTGACTGGCTACTCCGCAGAGGAGTTGGCCGGTCAGAACCTGTCACTGCTGGCGGTGGAGGAGGATCGGCTGATTGACCAGGTGTGGTTTCAGGAACTGGCGGCGGGCCAGCGGGATCAGTATGTGATCGAGAAGCGCTATACCCGCAAAGATGGCGCGATCTTCTGGGGGCGGGTGAACTTCGCGGCAGTGCGTCGCGCCGACGGCACGCCCAACTACACCATCGGCATGATCGAGGACATCACCGAGGAGCGGCGGTCGGCGGAGCGGCTGGCCACGCAGGAAGCGGCGTATCGCCGCATGCTCGAACAGCGTATCGCCGAGCGCACCGATGAGCTGAACCTCGCCAACGAGCTGCTGCGCGAGAAAGCCGCCCAGGACGCCGTCACGGCCGAGCGCACGCGCCTAGCCCGCGACCTGCACGACGCCGTCACCCAGACTCTCTTCTCCACCACCCTGATCGCAGATGTCTTGCCTGAGATCTGGGCCATGAACCCGGACGAGGGCCGCCGCCGCCTGGAGGAGGTGCGCCAGATGACTCGTGGCGCGCTGGCCGAGATGCGTACGCTCCTAGTCGAGCTGCGGCCCAATGCGCTGATCGAGGTGCCCTTGCCAAGCCTACTACGCCAGTTGAGCGACGCGCTCGGCGGGCAAGCGCCCATCCAGATCCAATTCGACTCCGAGGGCGAGCGCAAGCTGCCGGCCGATGTGCAGATCGGCCTCTACCGCATCGCGCAGGAGATCCTGAACAATGTCGTCAAGCACGCCAAGGCCACCCAGGCGGTGGTGACGCTGCGCCTGGGCGAGACGGTGCGACTGACTGTCGCCGATAACGGGGTCGGTTTTGATCCGTTTGCCGTCACCGCAGACCACCTGGGGCTGAAGATCATGCGCGAGCGTGCCGAAGCGATCGCTGCCACGCTGAGTGTCTACAGCGAACCCGGCGAGGGCACGCAGATCTCGGTTGTCTGGCCGTGAAACAAGATTTCAGGTGCCAGATTTATCGGCTATCGGCTATCGGCTATTTTCACCTCAGGAGCCCCGATGGAAACCACTATTCGCATCATGCTCGTGGATGACCACGCCGTTGTCCGCTCTGGCCTCAGCGCCTTCCTGAGCGTCAACCCTGACTTCGAGCTGGTGGGCGAAGCTGAAGATGGTGAGCAGGCCGTGTTGCGGGCCAACCTGCTCAAGCCAGATGTCATCCTGATGGATCTGATGATGCCCGTGATGGATGGCGTTGCGGCAACCCAGGCGATCAAATCGCAGCATCCGAGCATCCAGATTATTGCCCTGACCAGCTTTCAGGAAGATGAGCTGGTGCAGAACGCCCTGAAGGCCGGGGCGATGGGCTACCTGATGAAAAATATCGGCGCCCGCGAGCTGGCGGCGGCGATCAGGGCGGCGAAGGCGGGCAAGATGACGCTCTCGCCCGAAGCGGCCCAGGCCCTCGTGCGCGCATCGCAGCAGGCACACGAGACCGAATCCCTGACCGAGCGCGAGCATGCGGTGCTAAAGTTGATGGTCGAGGGGCTGAACAATGCCGAGATCGCCGACCGACTGGTCGTCAGTATCTCTACGGTCAAATACCATATCAGCAATATTCTGATGAAGCTGGGCGTGGATAACCGCGTGGCCGCAGTAACAACAGCGATCCAGAAGAAGCTGGTCTAATCTCGCATTACCGCTCGTGCGGGGGTGCGGGGGTGGCTTCGCCGCCCCCGCGATTTTTTGTTGTGGGTTTGGAGTGCAGCCCCAGAGACCTTGCCGGGGCCTCCCCTGGTCAACTGGCCATGTTCGGACTCTCCCAGCGGTTGGGGCGTCTCCACGCCCAGAACGGTAGACTGGCATCAGATTGATTGATGTTCCAGCCCGCAGCATCCGCCTAAGGAGAGGCACATTATGCTAGGCAGATGGTTCACGCGCAACGGCAATGCACGCTCATCATCTACAGACGCCAATGGCAGCAGTCACCTGATCGACCTCCGTAATATCGTCAAGACCTACCAGAGCGCTGCGGGCAGCTTCACCGCCCTCAAGAGTGTCAGCATGACTGTGGACGGCGGGGAGTTCGTGGCGGTGATCGGCAAGTCGGGCTCGGGCAAGTCCACCATGATCAACATGGTCACCGGCATTGATCGCCCCACCTCGGGCGAGGTACTCGTCGCCGGCACGCCCGTCCACACGCTGAGCGAGGGCCAGATGTCGATCTGGCGCGGCAAGAACCTGGGCATCATCTTCCAGTTCTTCCAGCTCCTGCCCGCGCTGACCGTGGCCGAGAACGTGATGCTGCCGATGGACTTCTGCCATATGTACAAGCCGAGCGAGCGCCGCACCCGTGCGATGGAGCTGCTCGCGCAGGTCGAAATGACCGAGAACGCCAATAAGCTGCCCTCGGCGCTCTCGGGTGGCCAGCAGCAGCGTGTGGCGATCGCCCGCGCCCTGGCAAATGACCCGCCCATCCTGATCGCCGACGAGCCCACCGGCAACCTCGATAGCAAGACCGCCGATGCCGTCTTCCGACTCTTCGAGGATCTGGTGCAGCAGGGCAAGACGATTGTGATGGTGACCCACGACAACGATCTGGCCCGCCGGGCCACGCGCTCGGTGATCGTCTCCGACGGCGAGATCGTCAACCAGTACCTGACGCGGGCTCTGCCGAAACTAAACCTCGACCAGTTGATCAGCGTCACGCGCCAGCTCGACCGGCTCGCCTTCCAGCCGGGGCAGCCGATCGTGCGCAAGGGTGGCGACCCCGACTACTTCTACATCATTACCAAGGGCAAGGTCGAGGTGATCCTCGACCAGCCCGGCGGCGGCGAGCTGATCGCCGAGGTACTCGGCGAGGGCCAGTACTTCGGCGAACTGGCCCTGCTGAGCGACACCGCACGCCGCGCCACCGTGCGCGCCGCCCACGACAACGGCCCCGTCGAGGTCGTTGCCCTCGATCACAGCGAGTTCCACGCCCTCCTGGCCGAGTCTGAGCCGACCCGCGTTGACGTTGAGCGTGTTGCCGGTGAGCGTCTCGCCAGCTAAGACACCAGCTAAGACAAGGAGCTACCCCATGTTTGCACCGCGCTGGCGCAAAGTGCTCGGCGATCTGTGGAGCGACAAAGCCCGCACCGCCCTGGTGGTGCTCTCAATTGCGCTCGGCGTCTTCGCCATTGGCATGTCAACCGGGAGCCGCGATATCCTCGCCCGCGACCTCAATAACGCCTGGAACGGGTCACACCCGTCAAGTGCGACGGTGGGCGGCAACGATATTGACGATGATCTCGTGGCGACGGTGCGGCGCATGCCCGGCATCGAGGAAGCTGAGGCATCTAACGATATCGTCGTGCGGGTGCGGGCTGCCTCGGGCGACTGGAAGAACCTGCGCCTGGCGGCCGTCCCCGACTTCCACGACATCCGCCTCTTCCGGCCCACCCCGCTGAGCGGCCAGTGGCCGCCCGCGCGCAAGGCTGCCGTCCTCGAACGTGCGACCGTGTCGCAGTTGGGCGTAGCCGAGGGCGATCAGCTGCTGATCGAGCTGCCTGACGGCAAGCAGCACCGGCTCGCCTTCACCGGCACTGTCTACAACGCGGGCGTCCCGCCGACCAACCTGAGCGGCCTTGGCAACGGCTATATCAGCCTCGACACGGTTGAGCAGCTCGGGTTCCCCCGCAGCTTCAACACGCTCCAGATCGTCGTCGCCGAGAATAAGTACGACGAGACCCACGTCCGTGCGGTCGCTGATCAGGTTAAGAATAAGATCGAGAAGAGCGGGCGCACCTCGGGCGGAATCAACACCTACAAGCCTGGGGTCTACCCCGGTGACTCTGCCATCCAGGCGTTCATCCTGCTGCTGACGATCATGAGCGTCTTCGCCCTACTGCTCAGCGGCTTCCTGGTGATCAACACCATCAGCGCCATCCTGGCCCAGCAGATCAAGCAGATCGGCGTGATGAAGTCGATCGGCGCGGGCAACGGCGATATCTTGCAGCTCTACCTGGTGACGGTGCTGGCCTTCGGTCTGCTCGCGCTGCTGATCGGCATCCCCGCCGGCGTGCTGGGCGCCTGGGGCCTATCGAGCTTTATGGCCGTCCTGGTGAACTTCGATATTACCACCGTGGCCCCCAGTGCGACTGTCCTTGGCTTGCAGGTTACGGCGGGCCTGCTGGTGCCGATGCTGGCCGCGCTGGTGCCGATCTTTAACGGTACGCGGGTCAGTGTGCGCGAGGCGATCAGCGGCTACGGGCTCGGCAAGGGCCGCTTCGGCAGGAGCGGGATCGACCGCTTGCTGGAGAAGATCCAGATCCTCTCACGGCCACTGCTGCTCTCGCTGCGCAACACCTTCCGCCGCAAGGGTCGCCTGACCCTCACGTTGAGTACCCTGACCCTCTCCGGCGTCGTCTTCATAGCGGTGATCAGCGAGCGGGATACGATGATGTTCACCATCACCAATTTTCTCGCGGTCTACGACTACGATGTCGGCGTCGACTTGAGCCGGCCCTACCGCACCACCGTGCTCGACCAGGCAGTCCGCGTGCCCGGCGTGACCGGCGTCGAGTACTGGAGTGTCTACACCGGCCGACTGCTGCGCGCCGATGACAGCGAGAGCAACAACACGGTCGGCATCCGCTCGCTCCAGCCCGACGGCCACACCTTCCGCCCCGAGCTGCGCGAGGGTCGCTGGCTGCTGCCCGAGGACGACGGGGCCGTCGTGGTCAACAGCGTCTTTATGACCGATTACCCCCAGACCAAGCTTGGCGACACGCTGCGGCTGAAGATGATGGACAAAGAGCTGCATCTGCGCCTGGTGGGCGTCGCCAAGCTGAATGTCGGCAACGCCACCATGTATGTGAACCGGCTCAGCTTTGACCGGCAGGTCGGTAACACAGACAAAGCAACCGTTGTGGGCATGATCGTCGCAGGCCGCGACCCAGCGCTCCAGAATCAGGTCGCCGACGCAGCCAAGGCAGCACTGAAGGGCCGGGGCGTTGATGTCGTGTCCACGGAGACCGAACGCCAGCGCTTCGCCAGCTACACCATGATGACCAACATCCTGATCACATTCTTGTTGCTGATGGCAGTGCTACTGGCGGTGGTGGGCGGCCTGGGCCTGATGGGCACGATGAGCATCAACGTGCTTGAACGTAGACGCGAGATCGGCGTGCTGCGGGCGATTGGTGCGGGCAACGGGGCCATCCTGCGCCTCGTGCTGGTGGAGGGCGTCCTGATCGGCGTGATCATCTGGGCCATTGGCACGATCCTATCGGTGCCCGCTGGCTACCTGATGAACAAGGGGATCGAGATCGCCTTCGATGACGAGGGGCTGTACACGTTTGTCTTCGCCTACGAAGGGGGCGCTCTGTGGCTGGTGATCGTCGTCTGCCTCGCCGCCCTTGCCAGCTTCCTGCCAGCCCGCAGCGCCTCGCGGATGACTATTCGCGACGTGCTCACCTACGAGTGATACTGCTTGGTTTGTGTGGTGGTGCGGCTTCGCCGCACCACCACACAAACCAAAGAATCTGCGGGGCCTGCGGCCCCCAAGCTCCAACTGGTACATCATAAGTAAGACATGGTTCAGAACAGCTTTACAGTTTGCGGCGTTCGTAGTAGGCGCTTCAGCGCCAAGCGGCTGAAGCCGCCACTACGAACTGTAAACCTGAAACCTGGCACCTGAAACCTTGTTTAAGGAGGCAACCCGCCATGCGGAAGATCTTTATCGGCACCATTCTGACCGTTGCGCTCGCCGCCGGACTCAGCGCCTGCGCCGCACCGGCCCAGTCTGCGGCCCAGCAGACGCCCACCGCCATCCCCGCCGTCACCGCCGATGGCACCGTGATCGCCGAGGGCAAGGTCGTGCCTGCCGACAGCGTCAACCTCAGCTTCGAGCGCACTGGCACTGTGGCCGAGATCCTTGTCGCCGAGGGCGACACGGTTCAGGTCGGCCAGCCCATCGCACGTCTCGACACCCGCGACCTGAGCCTCCAGGTCGAGCAGGCCCAGGTAAGCCTGGACCAGGCCAAGGCCGACTACGCCAAGCTCTTGGAGGCCGCCACCCCTGAACAGGTCGCCGCCGCCCAGGCCGAGATCGCCCGCGCCCAGGGTAGCCTCCAGTCCACTCAGGCCAGCGTCACCCAGTCCGACATCACCGCAGCGCGTGCGCAGCTTGAGAGTGCCAAGGCCGCGCTGGCCCAGCTCGTGGCCGGTGCCAAATCCACCGACATCCAGTCGGCCCAGGCAGCGGTGGACCAGGCCCGCGCCGGGCTTGAGTCGCAGCGCAGCGCCCTCTCCCAGACCAAGCTCAACGCCGAGTTGGCCGTCACGAAGGCCGCCAACGCCCTGCGTAACGCTCAGGATGAATACAGCCGCACCTACTGGGACAATCGGGAGCTTGAGAAGTTGCCGGGCAACCTGCCCCAGGCCCGCCAGGACGCTGAGGCCGCCGCTCGGCGCGCCGTTGAGAACGGCGAGAAAGATCTGGCCCAGGCCCAGATGGCCATCGAGCAGGCCCGTCAGGCCGAGGCCGCCGGTGTCCAGTCCGCCTCAGCTCAGCTGCGCGATGCCGAGGCCCGCATGGCCAAGCTGCTCGCCCCCGCCGACGCCGACCGCCTCGCCGCCGCCCGGGCCGACGTGGCCACCGCCCAGGCGCACCTAGCCCAGCTGACAGGTGCCGAGCGTCAGGGCAATGTGACCTCTGCCCAAGCCTCCGTCAGCGCCGCCGAGGCCCATTTGGCGGAAATCCAGGCGAAGCCAACTGACGCGACCCTTGCCGCCGCCGCCGCCCGCGTGAAAGGTGCCGAAGTCAGCCTCGAGCAGGCCCGGCTCGCCGTGGAGAAGACCACCCTCAGCGCGCCCATCGCTGGTACCATCGTCGAGATTAACCTCAAGGTCGGCGAGATCCCCGCGACAACGACCACCGCCGTCGTTCTGGCCGACCTGAGCAACTGGAAGATCGAGACCGCAGACCTGACCGAGCTGAGCGTGGTACGCATCCACAAAGGCGATGCTGCCACCATCACCTTCGACGCCATCCCGGGCTTCGAGATCCCCGGCAAGGTGACTGAGATCATGCTCTTGGGCAAGAACCGTCAGGGCGACATCGTCTACACTGTTGTGATCAAACCCACCAGTTGGGACGAGCGCCTGCGCTGGAATATGACCGCCTCAGTGACCATCGGCAGCTAAAGAGGGGGTCAATATCTGACGACATCAGCGATATCCGCGACTTCGACGACGGTTATGTCGCGGAGGAGGGTGCGCGCCTCGCACAACTCTAGCTAGAGCACGACATGACCTGATGCTATCTAGAGCTCTACATCCCACGAGTTGGCTCCATCCTGGAGATCGGGGCGACGACGGGAGTTGTAAAATTCCCTGAATTTTTGAGGCTACATACCGGCTGCTTGTTACGCTTTATAACGGGATATCGTGGATGAAGGTGGAAAGGTTTTCGATGTTGTAAAATTTCCCTGACTTCTTTGAAAATAATCAAAGAAATCAGGGAAATTCCTATGTCATTGGCGTGAGCAGAGGGAGGTCTCCCTCCCCAGCGCAAAAATCGACAGCTATTTTATAGCTTCCTATGTCAGCACCGACGCATTGCTATCCAAGAATGTGCCGATAAGCAGGGATGTGATATACCCAAGGCTAAAGCTCTTGGGCTTCCTGCTTCATCGACTCGTGCCAGCCACAACGGTTGGGCTTACCAGGTCTCCACAGGCGTTTTGTGTCTCGGCGTAGCCCGCCGCGACATGTCTACCAGCAGAACGTGTGTGACCAGCTTGGTTTTCGCAAGGACACAAACGCCTACGTCTACGACGGCAGTATACCAGGTTATTTGTTCTATTGCAAGCGGTTTGCGGCACGAGGAAGCCCTATGGCGAAGCTACAGCTAAAGCCGCTAAAGCGGATGAAGCCCTTATATCCCAGGGCTGAAGCTCCTGGGCTTTACGGGCTATTTCTGTAATCGCGGTCACGGCTGAAGCGGAACTGATGACATGCCCTCCCGGATGAACTACCGTGCGCTTCGGCGCGGGAAGTGAGATGCGCAACTGGTCGTGTGCGCCCGCGCTCCAGCGGACGGTGAAGGTGCCGCTCTGGGGTAGGACGCAGCGGCTGATCTCCGTCCCGAGGGCATAGGGCTGATTGGCGCTACAGACCGCAGTTCCATCCATCCCAAACACCCGCACGTTGGGCCGTAGACTCCCAGCGGTGACGCTCATGCGCAGCAGGAATACCGCATTGGCCGTGCCCGTCGCCGTGTAGGTATAGCATGGCATCACCACAGAACGCCGATCAATCACACAAAATAGCCCCGGATGAGGTATACTTCCTCAATCCGGGGCTATTTCTGTGCAGGAGAAATGCGATGGTACCCACGATAGATCGCCGCCTCCTAGAGCGCATCCAGGCCAAGCGGCACCGCCTTGATACCTTTCGTCCGATGCACCCGATCCTGGTGCGTCGGCTGCATGATGACATGCGGCTGCTGCTCACCTACCACTCCAACGCGATTGAGGGCAACACCCTCAGCCTCGCCGAGACCCAGATGGTGCTGGAGCATGGAATCACCGTGGGCGGCAAGACCCTACGCGAACACCTGGAGGCGACGAATCACGCGGAGGCGTTTACGCTGATCAGCGACCTCCGTGACGACGCGGAGCCGATCACCGTGGCGCTCATCCTCCGCGTGCATCAGGTGGTGATGGATAAGATCATCCCGGATGCGGGGATGCTCCGCAGTATCCCGGTGCATATCCGGGGGGCATCGGTCACGCCGCCGCACCCGCGTGACGTACCGGACTATCTGCGCCAGTGGCTCGCGTGGATCGACTCTGCCGAGGCATTGGCGTATCACCCGGTCGTGCGTGCGACCATTGCGCATCACGGCTTCGAGGCCGTCCACCCGTTTAGTGACGGGAACGGACGGGTGGGCCGGTTGCTGCTTAACCTGATGCTGATGCGATCTGGCTACCCGCCCGCGCTCATCCTGCGTGAGTGGCGACTGGGATACATCCATGCGCTGGAGGCGGCGAACACCGGCGACTATCGCGGCATCCTGACGGTGACGGGACGCGCTGTGGAACACGGTCTGGATCTCTATTTGGAGTCATGTGAGGCCGAACCCGAGGCCGCGTACCAGTCGTTGGCCGACCTCGCCGCGCAGACGGAATATGCTGCCGACTACCTGGGCTGGCTCATCCGCAAGGGACGGCTCCCGGCCATCAAGCGGAGCGGGCGCTGGCAGACCACGCTGGTCGCCGTGAGCCGGTACCGTGACGAGGTGGCGCAGGGCGTGTACCCGCCGGGCCGACCCGGAAGGACAGCAGGGTGAACCATCTCCCCCTCGGCCCGCCCTCCAGCGCGGCCCGCAGCGCCGCATTGTTGACCTCGGCGTAGCCCATCGTCGTGCGAATGTCCTTGTGCCCCAGGCGGCGCTGCACCACCTCGATCTTATGGCCCTCCTCCCGCAGTTCGGTGGCCGCCGTGTGGCGAAGCTGATGGATGGTGTAGCGCGGCGTGCCGTTGTGACATGAGGGAACCGGCGAGCCGACGCGATGTGGTCGGTGTGATCGGCAGGTCACGGAATCTAACCGTGACACCCACACGTCAGGGTCAGGCGGGCAGGCGTCGGCTGGGTGTGTACCCCCGTGTGCGTGTCGTGCGTGACGCGCTGGGCGTGGGGGTCTACCACCACCACATCCTGAAGCGGGTGCCCCAAATAGAACGGCGGGTTGAGGGACTCATCCTTGTACTCATACCCCAGGCTGATGATCTCGATCACCGCCACCGGCAACAGCGTCAGCGCATCGTCTTGCATGGGCGGCGGTGTGCAGAAGATCGCAATGTCGGGGCGTTTGAGTGAGCCATCCGGGAATCGTATCGCCACATCCGCGAGGTGGTGACAGCCGCACGGTACCGTGCCGCCGGTTATCGCCGTGAGCGTGGCCCGGATCTGATCGACCACCATCTGATGCCGGGAACTTGGCACCGCCTCCCATGTCGGGACACCGGCAGTACGCTCCAGCTTGATCGCACCGATCCGCATCAGGTGTTCGAGATCCTCACGTGACGGCTGGTAGGGGTTGGTCATCGCGTGCGGCTCCTTTGACATGCGGGCGACCCATCGCTGGGGGCGTGAACGTCTCCAGTTCGTCCTGGGCGACAAGGTAGTAGCCGCGCTGCCGTCCGCCGATGCGCTGGGTCTGCGTCAGGACTCCCCGCTGACACCAGACTTTGATGGTCTGCGGCGTGGAACGTTATTCTCCAGACTGACAGCTACGAACTGATCTCGTTTACGCCCACCACGATCACCGGCCTGAGCGGTCGCGGTACGCCCGGCACGCCCTATACCTTTCAGATCGCGGGCAATCTCACCATCCGGAACACGACGAAGCCCGTTGTTTTTCGTGCAACGGTGACGGCAGAGAGTGCGACCCGCCTGAGCGGGACGGCGACGACCATGGTCAATCGTGGCGATTTTGGGTTGACTATCCCGAATGTGCCGATAGTTGCCAATGTGAGTGAGCAGGTCACACTTGATATTGTGTTTGTGGCAACCGCCGTGTCCTGATCACGTCACTCGCATGGCGCCACGAGACCGTTACGCGGTAGTCTCTAGGACTGGGGGCCGACCGGACAACGATGTCCGGTCGGCCCCCCTGCGCTCACCATAACTGTAGGTAATGCCGCCAAACGCCCGCACACGCAGGCGCGAGCGACTCCATCCGCCGACAACTATCAGTGTTCCGGATCGTACGGAAGCCGAGATCGCCCCCGAGGTGTTGGACAACCACTACGCCCTGTGTGGCCCTAGCGATCCGCAGGCGGGTGCCGCAACACGCGCTACGGTCAGGTCGTGCCCGATCTCTGCGATGATGATCCCGAGCAGAAGCATCTGCCCGTAGAACTTGTAGGAGTAGCCCAGCACCCCGATCCCGCCGCTTATCGCGCTCTCGGTGAAGCTCCACTGGTTGCCGTAGGCTATCAGGGCATAGGCTGTGACAAGGGCGATGGCACGACCTAGCGGCAGCGGGGCGTCGCTGTGAAGCAGGAGTGCGGCAAAGACCAGGATGATCACCGTTTCGTAGTGCATCCACGCCGCTGGCACGGCGAGTACGGTGAGCAGCAGGAATAAGGAAAACTGGAGCGGTGTCGCGATCTTCCATGTAGCTCGGTTATCGCCGTCTGCCTGCATGCGCGGAAGGGCAAGCGCACAGGCCAGCAGCAACGATAGCCCGAAGAACGCGTAGGTTGCCCCTGAGATCAGCGGGGTACCGAATGGCTCTGAGGTAATCTTTGGGGCGAAGAAGCGACTAAAAAACCCGCTGAAGGTCTGGTTCTCAATCCAGGGCGTGGTGCCGCTACCGCCGCCGCCGCCCAGCAGCGGTACAACCTGGGTCAGGAATGTCCAGTGGGTTGCCCAGCCAAAAACGGTTATCGTCATGGCCGTGCAGGCTACGCCAGCGAGGATTGCACCGCCTATGGCGCGCCAGCGTCGCTGAACCAGGAAGAAGCCGAAGAGCATGGCGGGGTAGAGCTTGATCAGGGTGAAGAAGGCGATCACCGCCCCGGCGAGTCCGTCGCGGCCACGTAATGCGGCCAGCAGCACGAGTGTGGCACCGAGCAGCAACGCAATGTCAACTTGGCCAAACGCAATCGTATCGGTGGCTGGGCGAAAATTAAACAGCATGAGGATAGCGACCGCAATCGGCCAGTTTGACGCACGACGCACCAGCAGCACGGCGGTGGTGCCGAGGAAGAGGCTGTTGATAATCCGGTGCCCAGCCAGCACCGCCATGCCGTCGAGCCGTGCAAAGGGACTCAGGATTGCGGCGTAAAGCGGCGGCCACTTGTAGGAGAATCCGAATTGGTTCTCCGCGATCCCGGCGAGATTGTACAGGGGCAACCCGTCCCGTATAACGTCGCGGGCCGCTCGAAAGTGGATCCAGAAATCGGAGGCATTGCGGGTGAAGGCAAACTCGATCATGAATGCGGTATGGGCCAGCGACCCGCCCAGCAGGACGGCGATGAGCATCTGCCGATAGCTCCAGCCGCGCTGCGCTGCCACACCGCGCAGGGCCAGAGCAACCAGCACAGCGATGATCGTACCCGCGCCAATGTTGATCGTCGTAGGGTGCGGAGTCACGTTACGTGCGCCATCCAGCGTGAGGATGATCTGGAACAGCGGCATCATCCACCAGGCCAGCCCAAGGTAGATCGGCAGGTCGGCGCGGTTTAGCGCGAAATGGCCCCCATGCCGCTGCGGGGGTGCGATCCAACGTGCCAGCCAGATCGCGGAGCACACCAGACCAGCAAGGGCGCAGAGTCGATTCAGGAATGGCAGCACATCCAACGGGCGCAGGGCGATCCCGACGGCAGTGCCGGCCGTGACCAGCAGTGCAAGGCCCACGGCCATGTGGTCGCCCATATCGGCACCGCGCAGCGCACCATAACTAAGCAGGGCGAGGCCCACCAGCGCAGCCATGCTCAGGGGCGGCGGGAATCGCTGCCCGTCAATGGTAGGCGTTAGCTGCGCGGTCTGGAACACCACACCAAGCTCACGTGGGTCGCTGGGAATAGTGATCAGGGTGCTGTTGATACGAATACGGATCAACGAATCAAGCGAGGGAGGGAGCAGCAGCATGAAGTGACGGGCGTCACTCCGGCTACGGGCGACGGCAAACACCGCCACATGCTGACGGTCGTTCCACAGAGTGATCGTCGGATCAGGCGTGCCATCTGGCCCCGAATTGAGGAGGCCAAGGTTGAGGATCGCTGCACCAGCACCAAGGCGCGGCAGATGTAGGTCGGCCACACTGCGCGTCCAGCGACTAGACGTACCGGCAATCGTCTCGATTGCGTTGACCCCGCTCAGGAAATTTCGGTCGTACGGGCTGACGCCCAGCGAGAGCGGCGAGGCGTGCTGAAAGGCGAGGGTACCGACGATGAGAGTGAAGAGCAGGCAGATTAGCACACTGCGCTGGCGCCACCAGATGGGCGCAGGCGTGGCGATTCGCGGGGCCATATAATGTCCGATACTTGCTAGGCAGTAGATTTCTCACCGCGTTACTTCTGCTCTACTGCCTCTTTTCGTTTTAACAACCCCTTGCCCACCACCTGCGACAATTGACTGAGGGAGACCGGCTTTTCGATCCAAGCAACAATACCTTGTGCCATAAGCGTTGCGCCCCGCTCACCAAGCGGGTAGCCGCTCATAATGATCATCTGTACATCGGGGGTTGTTGCCTTCAGGCGATAGAACAGCGCCGCCCCGTCCATATCGGGCATCATCATATCCGATATCACTAAATCCACCTGCGCATGATTACCTTCAAACTGTGTCACGGCATCTAATCCGTTTGTGGCGATATAGACCTGGTACCCTAACTGTTTTAGCATAGCCGTTGTCACCGCCAGTACGGTGGATTCATCTTCAACAAGCAAAATGGTCTCGCCATGTCCCTGCTTTATGCGAGGCAAATCCGCTACTGCGAGCTTTTCTTTCGCCTCGGATGGTGGCAAGTAGATCGTAAAGGTTGTGCCCTGTCCCGTCCGGCTCTCTACAGTCATATGTCCCCGTTGCTGCTGTATGATGCCGTAGACCTGTGACAGCCCCAGCCCAACTCCCTTGCCAACCCCTTTGGTGGTGAAGAACGGCTCAAAGATCCGGGGCAGGATATCGCCCACAATGCCGCTACCCGTATCGCTGATCTGTAACTGCACCCATACCCCGGTGATCGGGTGATTGCACATCGCGCAGTGAATATTCCCCTCGCATACACCTCGTGACAATCCAATCCGCAATTCCCCACCGTTGGGCATGGCGTCTCTGGCATTGACGGCGAGGTTGGTAATAACTTGCTGCATCTGGGTGGGGTCGGCTTCGATGAGGTAGTTATCGGGGGGAATACTCAGTGTAATCTGAATGTGTTCCGGGATGACGTGCGCTAAAAAGGTAACGGTCTCTTTGGCGAAGGCATCCAGTCTGAGTTGTCGGAGGTGCCGGATCGTTTTTCGGCTGAAATCTAACAGTTGGCGTACCAGATGCGCCGCACGTTGGCTCGATACGCTGATGGCTCTCAGGTCAGATTGTATCGATTCTGGTGTCTCCGGCGATAGTTGCAGGAGTTCAGTGTAACCTAAAATACTTGTGAGAATATTATTAAAGTCGTGGGCGATACCGGCGGCGATTTGACCTAACGCAGCCAGACGCTCTTGCTGTAACAATTGTTCCTGGGTCGCTCGAAGCTCGGCTAGGGTCGTTTCGAGCTGGTGGTAGCTTTCGTGCAAGATGGCGTCGGCCTGTTTGCGCTCGGTCACATCGCGCTGAATGCCAAAATGGCCGGTAATCCGCCCGTCTGAATCATATAAACAGACGTAATCGCCTTCAATCCATATCTGGACACCATTGAATGTACGCTCATCCGTCTCAACGTGCAGACGCCCCTCATCAAAAAACTGCCGCCAGACCGCCCGGCCCTGGACGGTATCATGCACAAAGAAATCGCCCGGCGTTTTGCCAATAAGTTCTTCTTCGGTTGCGTGATACTGCTCTAGCATGGCCGCATTGATCCGCGTGATGCGCTGATGCATGAAAATATAATCCAGCAGAGCATCTTTATCCACCGTCGCATCCCAGCGTATCGGCTCGTCCAGCATCATAAAGAAGAAGCCATCAATCGCCTGCCTAAAGAGCGCGTTCAGCAATTGCTCACGTTTCAGCAAGACCGCTTCGGCTTGCAGGTGATCGCTAATATCACGCGACAGCCCAAATAGACCGTCCTGACCACTCCATTGACCCTTCACCACCTTGGTCTCAACGGGAATGAACTGGCCTGTTTTGGTGATGAGCGGCACTGGACAGACCGTTGCCTTGCCTTCCAGCATGGCGGCGACAATCGTCCCAGCCTCCTCACGCCGATCCAGCGGATGCACTTCCAACACATGCATCCCGAGTAACTCTTCCGCCGAGTAGCCCAGCCGCCGTTGCACGGCAGGGTTGACCTTGACGATGTTTCCTCCCGCATCAAGAATAAACAAAAAGTCGTTCACCGTATCAAAAAGTGTTTGCAGGTTTTGCAGGCTTTCCTGCCGAGCCACTTCTGCCTTGATTCGAGCAATCACGACACCAATTTGGGCAGCAATCACCTCTAGGGCGTACCGGGTATTCGCTGCAATTACATCCTGTGTATGTGAAGCCAGATTCAGAGCGGCAATCACGTGCCCGTTGTGTAACACAGGTATCACTGCCAGGGCGTGTAAAACTTCTTGATCCTTGTGATAACGCTTATACACCGGCTGTCCGGACATAACGAGTTTGGTTTCGGGTGCGTCAGCCGAGTAATACGTGGCCTTCGTGATAAATTCCGACGACAAGCCTTGGTGCGCTACCAGATTCAACCCGCCGGTACTCATATCCAGCAGATACCCGCCGCCACAATCAATTCCCTCAATGTGAAAGGCAGCGGTCAACACTTGCTGAAAAGCCTCGTTAATATCGCTGGTAGCGCCAAGCGCCAAGATCAAGTCGCGCTGAAGTTGTAAGAGCAACTCGGCTTCTTTACGGTTCGTAATATCCTGGTGCGTCCCAGCCATGCGAATGGGGTTGCCCTGTGTATCACGGATAACAACTTTGCCGGAATCGAAGATCCACTTCCACTCCCCGGATTTGGCGCGCAGGCGATACTCCATCTGGTAGAGAGGGGTGCGCCCTTCCAAATGCTCAGTGAGCATTGCCTGCACAACCGGATCGTCTTCGGGGTGTATCAGGCTCTTCCAACCGCTCATGTTCGACTCGATGTCAGCGGCGGTGTAGCCCAGCATCTCGATCCAGTGCGTGTTCAGGAGTATTTTGTCCGTCCGCACATCCCAGTCCCAGATACCCAGATCTGTTTCTGCGAGTGTCAATTCCAACCACTCTTGCTTTTCACGCAGTGCCGTCTGATCACGCAATTGGCCCGACCGAAGCTGGATCACGCTGGCTAGTTCAATACACAGATCAATTTCCTCAATGGTATATTCTTTGAACGAGGTAGCGTGGTTGAAAACAATGTATCCCTCTGGATACTGCAGATCGCCACAGGGAATAACCAATGATGACGACAGATTATTGGACGATAGCTGCACATAGGCTTGCCCCGAATGCTGTTTAATCATCCAGTCGAGCGCGAGGGCGTCCAATGCGGTATCATGCCCATCGGCGCACCATTGGACGTGAACGACCTCGTTTTTCCGGTTCTGTCCACACGGTATAAACAGAATAGTCTCGCATGCCAGCACCGGGCCGACAGTTTTTAGTAATTGCCGCACTAATCCCATTTCATCTTCAGCCAACAGGGCCAGCTTCCAGATGTCGGTGCGCAGTTTTTCCAGCGCAATGCCGTGGATTCTGTCGCCTTTTCTTTCGCGATCAGGCTCAGTTTTTTGTTCTTTAATCACGGGTATATCGGTTTCAGGTTTCAGGTTTCAGGTTTCAGGTTTCAGGTTTCAGGTTTCAGGTTTCAGGTCGCGCACAATGCCCGATAAAAATGGATCGTAGGGGCGCGTCGCGACGCGCCCCCACCCGACACCCGGCTATTTTCACGTTAGCCTTGCGCCCATCACCCCCTGCCCTTTTCCCGTTCTGGGAGAGGGGATGAGGGGGTGAGGGCGGCGCGAAGATGTAGGTCTTAGCCAATCACCTGGAGCGCCGCCTCGGCCACATGCTCGGCAGTGATGCCGAACTTCTTAAACAGCTCGGGTGCTGGGCCAGATGCGCCAAAGCGGTTGAGGCCAACCACTGCGCCGCGTGAACCTACGTAGCGATCCCAGCCAATCGAGACTCCGGCCTCCACGGACACCCGCGCCGTCAGTTCGGGCGGCAGCACGCTGTCGCGGTAGCTCTTGTCCTGGGCCTCGAAGAGTTCCCAGGAAGGCAGGCTCACCACTTGGGCGGCCACACCCTTCGCGGCCAGGATGTCGCCCGCTTCCAGGGCCAGGCTCAGCTCGGATCCGGTGCCGATCAGGATCACCTGCGGGTTCTCCACGGCCCGTAGAATGTAGCCGCCGCGCAGGGCACCCTCGGCGGGGGCCAGCACGGTGCGATCCAGTGTCGGCACATTCTGTCGGGTGAAGATGAGCGCCGTCGGCCCATCGCGCCGCTCCAGGGCCACGCGCCAGCCAATCGCCGACTCGTTCGCGTCTCCGGCGCGGAACACCACCAGGTTGGGGATGATCCGCAGTGACGCCAGATGCTCCACTGGCTGGTGGGTTGGCCCGTCCTCGCCCACGCCAATGCTATCGTGGGTAAAGACGTACACGACCTGGAGCTTCATCAGCGCGGCCAGACGGATCGCCGGGCGCAGGTAGTCGCAGAAGACGAAGAAGGTGCCGCCGTAGGGAATCACCCCGCCGTGCAAGGCCATGCCGTTGAGTGCCGCACCCATTGCGTGTTCGCGCACGCCATAATGGACATTGCGCCCGCTGAAGTCGTCCGGCGCAATTGAGGCGTAGCCCTTCAGGTAGGTCTGATCCGACGAGTGCAAGTCAGCCGAGCCACCCAGCAACTGCGGGAAGGAGGCGGCAATGGCATTCAGTATCTCGCCTGAGGCCATGCGTGTCCCTTTGGCCTTCGGGTCGGCGGGGAAGACGGGCAGCGTTTCCGGCCAGTTGTCGGGCAGCGCCTTGGCAAACATCCGATCCCACTGCGCAGCCAACTCGGGATAGGATGCCTTATAGTTTGCCAGAGTCGCTTCCCACTCACGCTGCCGCGTCCCGCCAACCTCTAGGGCCGCCCGCATGTGCGCGTACACCTCGTCGGGCACGAAGAAGTCTGGCGTAATCGGCCACCCCAGAGTCTCCTTGGTCTTCACTACATTGGCCGCGCCGAGCGGCTCGCCGTGTGAGGTGTGGCTATCCTGCTTCGGGCTGCCAAAGCCAATGTGCGTCTTACAGATGATGATTGATGGGCGCTCGGCATCATCCTTTGCCTCGGCGATGGCCTGAGCCACAGCGGGGATGTTATGGCCATCTACCGTGGCCACCTGCCAGCCGTAGGACGTGAAGCGCTCGGCGATATTCTCTGAGAAAGAGAGACTGGTTGGGCCAACCAGCGAGATATTGTTGCTGTCGTAGAGCAGGATCAGCTTGCCCAGCTTGAGATGCCCTGCCAGACTCGCTGCCTCGTGCGAGATCCCCTCCATCAGATCGCCGTCGCCGCACAGGACGTACGTATGGTGATCCACCACACTTGCTCCGGGGCGATTGAACGTTGTGGCCAGCCATCGCTCGGCGAGGGCCATACCTACCGCCGTTGCAATGCCCTGCCCGAGCGGCCCGGTCGTTGTCTCAACACCTGGCGTATCGTGGTACTCTGGGTGCCCTGGCGTCTTGCTGCCAACCTGGCGGAACTGCTTCAGGTCGTCGAGCGTCACGTCGTACCCAGTCAGGTGCAGCAGCGCGTAGATTAACATCGATCCGTGGCCCGCCGAAAGGACGAAGCGGTCGCGGTTGGGCCACTGTGGGTCTGCCGGATTGTGGCTCAGAAATCGCGACCAGAGGACATAGGCGACATCAGCAATGCCCAGGGGAAGCCCGGGGTGTCCGCTATTCGCCTTCTGAACCCCGTCAATCGCCAGGATACGGATCGCGTTTGCCGAAAGTCGGTCGAGCTCTGTGGTCTCGCTCATGCGTATCTCCTCAATTCATCATTAGGGCGCTCCGTGGCAATTATACCACTGCCTCATTTTTTATCGTTCTGATGCCAAATTCATATCAGATGCCCATGCAATTCGCGCATAACACCCAATCAAAATGGCCGCTGATGTCCGGCTATCGGCTATCGGCTATTACTACAGTTGTAAATATCTTCGCAGAAAGGCTCTCGCCGATCACCCCCCTAGCCCCCCCGCAAGCGGGGGGGAATAATGCGTTGTTCCCCCCCGCTTGCGGGGGGCTAGGGGGGGGTGATTCAAACTACAACTGTCGTACTATCGGCTATCGGCTATTTTTACGTCAGGGCGAACCAGAGATGTACGCCCTCTGTGCGGTTTCTCCGCACAATGACAGGTTGCAGATTGTAGGCTGATGCGTTATAATGTACACGAAAAAAGGTAATCCACGCGACACATGAGCCTCTCTATTGTCATTTCTTAACTCTCAACGAGTAGTTCTTAATCGTTATGAGCCATTCCTACAGAGGAGTCCCCTATGCCTAACCTCCTTCAGGACACGGATCACGCCATTGACGATCTGCTGCGCGATCTGGACAACGCCCGCGCCACGAGCTATCCGCTGGTACTGAGCATGCGCCGCCTATCAGAGCCAAGCGAAACGCCCCACACCACACTCGACGCACTGGCCGTCGAGGAAGGCTACAAGGGTCTGGGGGCAAACTGGGTGGAGGTACCGAGGCGCATCGCAGTCAAGATCCTCACCCACTTGATCGCGAGTGATCTGGCCTACCCAACCACTGTGGTCGAGACAGCAGCAGCCGAGGAACTGGCCGGACGCTTTCTCGCGTTCTTCCAGGCGGGGGCACGCTACTTCACCAATGGCGCGTGTAGCGGGCCGTACGCCATTTACACGACCTCAGGGGAAGAGGTGCTAGGCTGGCGCTCAATTAGCGCCGCGCCCTTCGATAACGGGGTGATCGGTCTCTCCGCCGATCGCGTGGGCATGCTCTGGGCTGAAGACGCGCCCTAGGACCAATACTTTTCAAATAAGGAGTCTACCGCCGGTCAGCCCTCACCCCCCAGCCCCCTCTCCCAGAACGGGAGAGGGGGAGCCGAACGCACTCTGGTGCAGAATCCCCCCTCTCCCCTGGTGGGAGAGGGGCAGGGGGTGAGGGGGAAAGGTCGGCATGAGATCTGCTTATTCGAAAAGTATTGGCCCTAGGACAGGAGGCAGGAGGCAGGAGGCAGGTGGCAGGTGGCAGGTGGCAAGTCGCTCCCCCTGCATCCTGCCTCCTGCTAGCGAGCGCAGCGAGCGACCTGCCTCCTGTCCTACATCCTCCTGCGCTGAAACCCGGCCTCAATTGCGCGCAGGTGCAGCAGCAGGTTGGGGTAAAGCAGGTTGACTCGCTGGAGCGCCGGGGCTGGTAACTCCCAGATCTCCGAGGTGACACTGGCGTGGGCCGTTGCACTGCGCGGGATGCCGAAGAGCGCCGAGCGTCCGCCAAAAAATTGTCCCGGATTGCGCAGCGTATCAATCATCCTACCGCTCTCGTCACTGAACGTGATCGCACCCTGTACCAGCAGGTATCCTTCGTAGCCCGGATCACCGTAGCTAAACAGCAGTTCCCCGGTGGCCATCTGGTGAGGCAAAAAGTCCAGGGCGAGGTCGAGCAGACTGGCCCACGGTAGGTCACACAACACCGGTACCTGGCTTAACCACTCGGCCCGTGCAAAGGCGGCAACCAGACCCAGCCGCTCGGCTACATCCTGAAATATCTCCGGGGCGAAACTGAGCAGTTGCACGTGGCCGCGTGCTGTCATCGTACTCGTGCGCAGATCGCCCAGAATCGCCCCGCGCTCGCCAATGCTGCTGCCGCGCCCGATAACGCGCACCTGTACCCCGCCAACCCAGATCTCCACCAGACCCGAGTGGACGATATAGGCCCGACCATCGGAGGCTTCGCCTTCGTCCATGATCGTCTGTCCATCCGCCCAGTCCAGCACCTCGGCGTGCATCGCCAGACTGAGGCGCGTCGCCACCAACAGGCGGGCAAAGAGCGGGCATGCCGCAATGGTCTCGGCAACCTTGACCCGGCTATCGTCGGGCAGCAGTTCGCCCAGAGAGACCACATGGCCACTGTCGGCAAACTCGATCCGCCCCGCCAAGTCGTCGCTCTCGGCGGGCAGCAGATGCTTGCTGGTATGCGCCAGCACCAGGCGCTGACTCTTCGCCGTCAGCGCCTGGAGCAGCCGAGGCGTGATCGTGCTGTGGATCGCACCGCCGCCCACATCCTGCACCAGCACGCTGGCTCCCTCAGCAAACTGTACAAGTTCGCTGCGCCGATCTGCCGAGAGTACGCCCGTCTCCTCCAATTCGCCAAACCAATCCTCGTCGTAGCGCATATCGCCTGAGTAGCAGATCCCATTCACCCGCACGGCAATCGTCGGGATGGAGTGAACCGCGTAGATCGCCTCGAAGCGTCGGCCATTGAGATCCACCGGCGTGCCAGGGTTCAACGGGTAGAAGTCGAAGAGGGCCGCAGCCTCATCCTCAGGCAGCGCCAACATCGCACCTAGCAGGCGCAACAGACTCGCGTACACAATATCCGAGGTGAGCAGACGCACACGGTGGCTTCCCATCAGGATCAATTCGGGCAGGCCGGCCACATGATCTTCGTGGAGATGCGAGAGTACCACTTCGGAGATGTGGTGCGAGGCCATGCCTAAGTTGCCCAGGCGCACCAAGATATAGGCCGCCGCATCAAAGAGCGTCGCCTGAGTCTGCACGTTGGTGCCGAGGTACGCCAGAAAGCAGGTCGTAATCCCCGCCGGGTCAAAGCCGTCGCTACCTCCAATAAACTGGAGCGTCAGTTCCTGGCGCTGGAGTGGGCGGGGCGGAGCAACCGTCAGCGGCATGGCCACCTGGGAGATCTGTGTGTGTACCCGCGCCGCCACCTCGCCGCCTTCGTAGAAAACAAAATCCTCGTCCTCCAGAACAATCTGCGTGGTTCCCAGATTTCCGCCGCCCGCCTCCAGGCTCACAATATCAACCATATCATCCACACGCGGCGCGTGGCCGAGGGGCGGATAGTAGGCGACGGCGGCGCACTCACGGCGCACCCAGTTGTACGGCCCGTAGTCGGCATCCGGCCCATTGATCGTCTCCAGAAGGATCAGCCGCAGGCGGCGGGCCTGATCCTCCGTCACCGTGATCAAATGGGCGCGGCGATTCTTCACAAAAAAGTTGGCGTAAATGATGAACTCAACGCTCGCGTAATTGATCCCACGGCGCACAAACCCGCTTGATCCAAGCTCCTGGCCGGCACGCATATCTGGCGGCAGCAGCACAGTGGCCGGCGGGGTCAGGCCCGCAGCCAACACATACTTCAGCGTCTCTGGCGGGCAGTTCACCAGCACATCGCCGGCATGCGCCTCCACCAGATAGATATTATTGGGCAGCGCACGCACGTGCTTTGCGACAGGCATCAGCGCAGGAGATTCACGCATCAAGGAGCGTCCTTTCACGGGCCACCAGAGACGCCGACAGGGGGCGGGATACGGTGGGACAGATCCCGTTCCCGAAGTACATATGTAAACGATATCGTGCAACATCCTTCGCGTAGAGAATTATGGCACACGATTGGGACGTAGGGGTGCAGCATTTCTGGGTCGGGGGCAAAGCCCAAGGTTCTGCTATAATGGGCCAAGATTTAGACCACGCAGGAGGCACACTGCTATGTCCGGCCATTCGAAGTGGCACAGCATCCGGCGCTCGAAGGGCGTCACCGACCAGCGTCGTGGCCAGCTCTTCACCAAGCTCGCCCGCGATATTACGATTGCGGCCCGCGAGGGTGGGAGCGCCGACCCCGACCAGAACTTCCGGCTGCGTCTGGCTGTTGATAAGGCTCGCGCCAGCAACATGCCCAATGAGAATATTCAGCGCGCAGCCGACCGTGGGGTGGGCAAGGGCGGTGAGGCGGCCCTTGAGGAAATTTACTACGAAGGCTACGCCCCCGGCGGCGTTGCGTTGATTATCGAGACCGCCACCGATAACCGTAATCGCACCAGTTCCGATGTGCGTTCGGCAATCAATAAAGCCGGTGGTAACCCCGGCGAGCCTGGCTCGGTGGGCTGGATGTTTGAGACCAAAGGTCTGATCACCATTGATCTCACCGGCACCAAGCTCGACCCCGACGAGGTTCAGCTTCAGGTGATTGACGCCGGTGCTGATGATGTTGATGTCTCTGATTTGGTGCTTGAGGTCTATTGCGAGTGGACCAGCCTCAACACCGTGCGCCAGGCGATTATTGACCAGGGCTTGCCGATCACTGGTGCCGAGAAGACGATGCGCCCGAAGACTCTCGTGCAACCGGATGAGAAGGACGCGCTCGCCATTCTGCGCCTGATTGAGAAACTGGAAGATCTCGACGATGTCCAGAAGGTCTACTCCAATCTTGACATCACCGATGAGATCGCGGCCAAATTTGATGAGTAGTTTCCAGAGGGTGTGGGCAAAACGTCGCTCTGCCCACACCCTCGCACCAGGATCATGAAGACCATCGGCATTGATCCTGGCACCGCACGTATGGGCTGGGGTGTAGTGGATGAGCAGGGTGGCCAGATCAGCCTGGTGGAGTTTGGCGTGCTGACCACGCCCGCTGGCATGCCTCAGGCCGAGCGCCTGCGTCGCCTCTACGACGGACTCACCGAGATCCTGAGTCGCCACCGGCCTGCCTACGCCGCCGTTGAGGAACTCTTCTTCGGTAAGAACGTCAATACGGCCATTACCGTTGGCCAGGCTCGTGGTGTGGCCCTTCTCGCTCTCCAGATCTCCGGTGCTGACATCCACGAGTACAAGCCCACTGCCGTTAAACAGGCGCTCACTGGCTACGGCGGTGCCGATAAACGCCAGATGCAGGAGATGGTGCGGATCACCCTTACCCTCCCCACCATTCCTCACCCCGACGATGCCGCCGACGCTCTGGCTATTGCCATTTGTCACGCCTACACCGGGCCGACATTGCGCCGAATCGCCGGGGGATCGTAGGGGTGAAGCAGGTGATGGTGCGCTCGGCGCACCATCACCTGCTTCACCCCTACCAGGACACATCACATGTCATCACGCCGACGACCGGGCGCACCCTGCGATTTTGAGGAGGTGCGACCCGGTCTGTTCATCGTTCATAACCCGGCCATTGGCCCGTCACTGCGTGGCGAGGGCGACCGCGAGGGCGACCGCTTCACCCTTACGTCTTGGCGCGGCGAAGGTCTAGTTGCCCGCCTACGCGCCCGCAGCTTTACGGTACTCACGCTGGCCGACCAAGCTGCCGCCCTGCCCGGTCTGCCCGCCGTCAATCCTCCCGGTGCGCAGATGGTTCACACGTTGGCTGCGAACGAGCGCATCAGCTACTTCGCCGCAGACCCGCTCGGCTGGGCACCAGTCCCCGAGTCGGGGCCGGGCGTGGTGTACCTGTGCGAGGGCTGGGCACTACGTCGTCGCCGCTCGCGTGGCCCCTTCAGCTACTACCAACTGCTCGGCGGCAGCTTCATTCTACGTGGCGAGGACGCTGCCCTGAGCATCGGCTACGCCCAGGTCGCCCTCACCAGCGTCCCGCAGATCACAGCCACGCCCACCGATAGCGGGTACCTCTTGCCTAACCTGCCCCTGCCCGCCGCCCACCAGCGCGTCCTCAGGCGCATCGCCGAGCATACGCCCCAGGGCTGGGTTATATCGCCCTCGGGCATCCCCGTCGCCACCGCCATCCTGGCTCGCCTAGGAATCTCCCTGATTGCCGATTGAGTGCCGATTGCCAGATTGCAATCTACGCAATACTGCAAAACTCGCCATGTCACGCTGAGCGCAGCGAAGCGTCCCGGCGATGATTATGCACGTCGGGACGCTTCGCTGCGCTCAGCGTGACATGGGTGACAGAGTGATTTTTGCTCTACTGCCAATCCGCAATCCGCAATCCGCAATCCACAATCGAGTTACCGGCCCTCTTTCTGCTTGAGATCCGCAATGAGCGCCTGCACCCCCAGATACGCCGGGCGCGGGCTCCAGTCCGGGTTAAGGATGGCGAACGACGCCTGCTCGTGCTGCGGATCGCCGCGCTCGCCCCAGAGTACCGCGAAATTGATGTTCCAGAGGAACATGTTGCTCACCCACGGGTACTGCTCGTAGGTGCGCTTGATCGCCCCGGTGATGTACGCAGCCTGCTGATCAAGGCTCACCTGATTGCCGAACTCGTAGCCAGGGGTATTATTCTGCGTCGCCCAGCCGTACTCGGTGATCCAGATTTTCTTGTTGGCCATGCCGTACTGCTCCATCCACGCCCGCACATTCTCGACATGGCGGAAGTAGAAGGTGGAGTCAGTTGTCCAGCCATTTGCTGTGCTTGGATTATCTGGCCAGAGCGTGTCGGGCGAGTTTGCCGATCCACCGGGGTGTACCGCCTGAATATCGAAGTAGTTGCGTACCTCGCCGTTGTTGTAGGTGTACATGGCTTGGTAGAACTCCCGATCCGAGAGCGCCAGGGCCGGGTCGGTCACACCGCTAGAAGACGAGGCCGCCGCCAGCACAATCGCGTTCGGGCTCACCGCCTTGATCCGCGTGTAGGCAACCTTGAGGACCTCGACGTAATGCCCAACATCTGCTGGCACAATGTGTCCGCCATTTTCGTGGGCCAGGTTCGGCTCGTTCCAGATCTCATATGCCTGGATCTTATCGCCGTAGCGCTGGGCCATTAGTTCCACAAAGTTCCCCAGGGTCGCGGGGTCGCTGGGCAGGCCATTAGTGGGATTATAGGCGCTAGGCGACTGGACGATGTTCACCAGCAGCTTGCGCCCGTAGGCGTTTACTGTGTTCACAATCATGTCGAGTTCTTCCCAGCCGTAGATCCCGGCCACCGGGTCTTGAATGTCCTTCCAGACCACCTGCTGGCGCACCCAGTCGAAGCCAGCGTTCTGCACCAACTGGAGTACCCGGTCACGGTCGGTGTAATAGAGGTGGCCGACAACACCGAACTCCAGCGAGGGCACGGCAGCGGGCGCAGCGGTGGGAACTTCGGTGGCCGCCGCTATCGTGGGTACATCAGTAGGAATCTGGGTGGCCACCGCCGTGGGTATAGGTGTTTGGGCAGAGACAGATGAGTTGGGAGTAGCGATCACCGCCGCCGTGGGTACCTTCGTTGAAGGAACACTAGGCGGATTGCCCCCACACGCGACGATCAGCGGCACAAGGAGAAAAAGCAGCAGAAGACTGCTGCGCAGACGGGAAGATCGGTTCATATGCTGCGTACGCTCCCATAACATAGATAGTCCGAGAGGTGATTGGCGACAGTGCCGCCAATCACCTCTCGGACGTTGAAAGTTAGTTCTTCGGCATTGCCTGGATAGCGAACCACGCCGGACGTGGGCTCCAGTCACCATTCAGGACACCAAACGACCCCTGCTCGTGCAGCGGTTCGCCCGTGGCACTGGCAGATACTGCGAAGTTCAGGTTCCAGACGAACATCGCCCCCACCCACGGCGCATAATCGTGGCGACCGCGCTGGAAGGCACGGATGATCCAGTCGGACTGAGTCTGGAACGAGATGCTGTTGCCGTACTCGTAGCCGGGGGTGTTGTTCTGTGTCGCCCAGCCGAACTCGGTGATCCAGATCTGCTTGTCGGCCATGCCATTCTGCACCAGCGTGTTGCGGATATCCTCGACGCGCCGGAAGTAGAACTCGCGGCTGTTGCGCCAGTTCGGGCCGGGACCGGGGTTGTCTGGCCACATCTGGTCGGGCGAGTTGTACTGGCCACCTGGATGGACACCAATCGCATCCACATGGGTGCGGAACTTCGGGTTGGAGGCCATCGAAGCCATGTACGAGGTGTCACTCAGGGCAATGTCGGTGCGATTCGTCTCGGTCGAGGTGGGCGCGCCGCTCACCACAATCGCATAGGGGTCGTTCGCCTTAATCGCCTCGTAGACGGCGGCGAGCATATCAACAAAGTAGTCGGCACCGGCCACGCTGCCGCCGATTCCGCCTGAGGTGGCGCAGTCACCGCCATTCTCACAGGCCCGGTTCTCCTCGTTCCAGATCTCGTATGCCTGAACACGGCCCTTGTAGCGTGCCGCCATCTGGCCAGTGAAATAGGCAAAATCGCTAAAGTTTGAGCGGCGCGGCATACCCGGCCCGCCTGCCCAGTCTGGTGCAGCCACAATACTTAGCAGCAGGCTGATCCCGTTCTTGCTGGCATCATTGACGATATTGTCCAGCTCGCCCCAGTAGATCTGCCCCGAAATGTCGTGCAGGTCGCGCCAGCGCACCTGCTGACGCAGCCACGTCACCTGGGCATTCTTCGAGACCTGCATCACCCGGTTGCGATCCTGCCACGCAGTCCCCTGGCTGTAGAGGTTGGCGTTAAAGCCATAGACAAACTGGCGCGGCATGGCGTTATCAGCCGCACGGGAATTGAAGTTGCTGTCGTTGGCGTGAAAGCGGTCGCGGTACTCATTGCCGAGCAGGCCCAGCAGGATGCGGTATTGCGGATTCGACTCGTTGGGGTGCCACTCCATGCGCTGGCGCTCGAAGTACTGCACCCAGTAGGTCTGCCCGTCAGCCGCATTTACTTCCTTGAATTGCTCAGAGAGCGGCAGGCCAAACACGCTCAGACCACCATTGTTCTGCCAGTAGTCGCGGAAGGGGGCCGGATCATTGCGCAACGTGTGGCCGGTAGAGGCATCATAGGTGCCGTCGCCGGGGTCGTCCACCTTCTGGAAGGCCGACTCGCTGCGGCCCTGCGCCAGACGGCTGCCCATCAGCCGCCCGAGGACGTAGTACTTGTTATCCTGCTGGCCGAAATTCTCCGGGTGTTCCTCAAGCACCGCCCGCTCGAAGTACTGCACCCGATAGTACTGGCCAGGATTGGTGAAGCTCTCCTCGACAATCGGCTGCGAGATAGGATAGCCGAGGACGAAGAGGGCGTTCGGGGTATTCTTCCAGAACTCCAGGAACCAATTTACCGCCGAGTGGCCCGTCTCACCAAAGTAGCGGGCCTGATAGGGCGGGTACGTGTCGGCCACTCCCGACTGGGCGGCGGACGCCTGCGGCCACGCCGCGAGGGTGGCGATGGTCGAGACGAGGGCCAAGACAAGCACAATTCGCTTCGCCATACTCTGTCTCCTCCGGGGTTTGCTTCAGGTACATGCGATCTTCACTATAGGCGGTAGTAGTAACGCCGATGGAGCTACCCCGTCAATCACCGGCGCACAATCAGAACCCAACCGGATGCAGCGGGAGATCCGCCGATCCTGGCAGCCTGAACATACGTATAGGTTGAAATTCAGATGGTTTTGACATGGGGGGGGCGCGGCCACGGTGCCTGCGCCATCAGAACTGCGCTACCTAAGGGACGCCGCAAATTATACGGGGGGGCGTCCCTCGCGTCAAATGATCGCGTGCTAAACGCATCTGGCCTCGGCCTTCCCCGCAAGCATCTCCCAGGCGTGTGGGAGCGGTATCAAGAGCGTATTAATGCAAAAAAAACAGGCCACACATCAGAATGACGTGCGGCCTACAAATGGAGCGGGCGACGCGACTCGAACGCGCGACCCTTTGGATGGGAACCAAAAGCTCTACCACTGAGCTACGCCCGCGTTACGGGAACCAGTATAGCACCCGTAGAAATCTCTGTCAATTGTTACGACATCAGGCGATAGCCCACACCCCACTCGGTGAGCAGCAGGCTGGGGTTACGCGGGTCAAGCTCGATCTTACGGCGCAGGTGCCAGATATAAACCTTGAGGTAGTCGTTATCCCTGGTGTATTCTTGGCCCCACACGGCGCGCAACAGCGTCTCGTGCGCCACCACCTTGCCCGCATTTTCGGACAGGACGAGCAGCAGGTGGTACTCGGTCGGTGTCAGATCCACCATCTTGTTGCGCACACGCACCTCGCGCTTCTGCTGATCGATCAGGATCTCTTCATTGCCTGCAATGAGAGGTCGGTAGGCCGGGGGGACGCGCCGCAACAGAGCGCGGATACGCGCCGAGAGCTCGTCCATATTAAACGGTTTGAGCAGATAGTCATCAGCCCCGCGATCAAGGCCGGTGATCACATCGTCGCTCTGTACCTTCGCGGTGAGCATCAGAATCGGCACCTGCGAGAACTCGCGCACCTTACCACACGCCTCAACGCCATCCATTTCGGGCATCATCACATCCAAGATCACCATGTCCGGGCGTTGCTCGCGTACCGCAAGAACGCACAGTACCCCGTTGGACGCCTCGATAACCCCATAGCCTTCATATTCAAGATTGATACGGATCAGCTCACGCAGACCGTTGTCGTCGTCAACTACTAGGATGGTACGCTGCTCCATGTGCAATCCTTGCGCTAAGGTGCGCCGAGGGCCAAACCTTCTCGCTGCAGCTCAGTAAATCGGGCGGTTACGTCATCAAGCGTCAGTTCACCGACGTGGACATAACGGATCTGGCCCTTCACATCAATAAAGAAACTTGTTGGGAGGGGGAACACCCGAAACGCACTGGTTACGCTGCCATCACGATCAAGGGCGATGGGGTAGGTCAGATTATATTGGGCGACGAACGTCCGAATGCCATCCTCGCTCACGCCCTGAGTTTTTTCGTCATCGGTCAGGTTCACGCCAATGATCGCGAGCCCCTTTGCGCCAAGACGCTCGTTAGCTGCCTGGAGTGCCGGTAGCTCACGTTTGCATGGCTCGCACCAGGTACCCCAGAAGTTTACCAGTACCACCTTCCCGCGATACGCCGTCAGGCTAACATTGTCGCCTGCCACGGTTTGTAGGCTAAAGGCGGGCGCGGGGCGATTTACCTCGCCCATTGCCTGACTCTGGACATCGCTGCCTCTGCCGGTGAAGACCCAGATCCCTGCCACGAGTGCCAGAGCGACGAGAACCCCTACGATGGCGAATATCCGCTCACGCGGGCTAATCTGGCGCCGGGCGTTGACACGAGCGGATCCGCTCTCCGCAGGGGTGATGCCAATGCTGACATCGTACTGGCGACGGCGTGCCGGATCGGACACAATAGCGTAGGCACGCTCGATCTCGGCGCTGCGCTCCACCGCTACCTGACGGAGCGTGTCATCGAGATCAGCGACACGCTCCGGGTTGTAGCGCTCACGCTGCCGCTGGTAGGCAGCCGCGATCTCATCAGGATTCGCCTGCGGCTCTATGCCCAGTAATGTATAGTGCGTATTCATAATGGTGCGCCTTGATGCCTGTATTCTAACACAGGTGCTTTAACTTTTGTCCAACATCTCCGACAAAAGTAGACATCAGCGACTGTACTTAGCGATGAGCTGGCGGGCCTGCATTGCCACACCCGGCTCGACGTTGGGCATCACAATCGCCTTCTGCCACTGCTCAAGGGCTTGCGTCTTCTGCGGCGGATCGGTAAAGACCATGCATAGCCCTTTGCTAAGCAGAGCGCGACTCTCCTGGGGGGCGTCTTTAATCGCCTGATCTGCCTCACTAAGCCCCTGGGAAATGAAGCTCTGGTCCTTTACGCCTGCCCCGTAATAGCAGAGGGCCGAGGCGAGATCGGCGCGAACAATCGCATTTACGGGGGTAATTTTCAGTGCCTTGGCGTAGGCATCGCGGGCCTCTAGCCAGCGCGGCAGGCGCCCAACATAGATGTTCTGCAGACTCTGATCGCCGCTATCAAGCCGCTCACGTACAACCACCACGCTATCGTAGAGCGCGTTACCAAGCTCGATCCATGCGTTCGCGTTGTCGGGAACTTGGTTTGCCACCTGGCGCGCCGCACCGATCTGGGCCTCAAACTGGTTGATCACTTCGTCAATTGATGCCGTGGCGGCGGCGGTAGGCTGTCCAATTGTACTTGGCCCAGCCTGATTGCTCGCTCCGCTTGCCCCGCTCGCTGCCGGACTCGGCGTGTTCGATACTGTGGTAAACAGTGTGATCAGGACGATGGTGAAGGTGACTATGCCCACAATCAGCACCGGCGGGATCCACGTCGGCAGCCGCTGAGATTTCCCCGTCTGCCGACCGCTACGCTGTGGAACTGGACTAGGCGGTGACAGAGTCGGCTGAGGGTTGAAATCCTTCGACCGCTCCTGACGCCGCGCCGGGGGCAGCGGGCGATAATCAATCAGGTCGTCGTCATCTGGCGGGGGCGAAGATGCCGCCGACCCGCGCTGCGGGATTGGCGGGGCCACGGCCACCCGTGCGAGCAGTTCGGCATCAAATCCGGCCCGCCGGGTCGGATCACTCAGAATCGCATAGGCCCGCTCGATCTCATCGCGGCGGTGGCGGGCCAGTTCGACCAGTTCATCAGCGGCACCCTCAAGGTGGGTTGGGTCGTAACGCTGGCGCAGTCGGTCATAAGACGCACGGATAGAATCGGCGTCAGCCTTCGGGTGAACTTGCAGGGTCTCGTAGTAATCTTGCATGTCCAAAATATCAGTGTTGGGCGAGGAGCGGAGAGAGCGTAGCTCTCTCCGCTAAAATGGACTAATCGCCGCTGGCCGGGCGAGGGTTACGGGGCCAGGGCCAGCGGAAACGAGCGCCGAACAGTCCTTTGGGCAAGCGCACGCGCTCACCGGCCAGTGCAGCCCGACCCTCAAGGTAGCGCCGCAGCATCGCGATTAAGCCGCCGATCACGCCGACGGTAATCCCGATCCAGACGAACACAACGAGCGGCTTGATGCTCACCGTGATCACGCCCTTGGCGGGTATCACTGGCAAATTATCGAATCCCGCTCCCTTGCCCTCTAGCATCACCATACGGTTGGTCGGGTCAACCTCAACCAGAGTAATGCTCTCACCGCCGGGCAGGGTCGCCGCAACATGCTCCAGCTTCTGCTCATTGGTAGCTGAGTCCATAGACACCTGGATCGTCGGCTCAACCTCGCTCGTCTTGCCGTTGTACAGCACGCTGAGCTTTGCGCCGACCTTGATGGGGCCATTGCCGCTCATCGAATTACCATTTAGATTGAAGTCTACAAAGGTAATCGCATACGGCCCAACCGTCGCTGTCTTGCCGGCCCCGATAATCGGGCGGGCCTGGTTGGTCTCTGGGTCGTAGCCCGCTGGCGCGATGTAAATATCCTGTATCGGAAAGCCAAAATAGGTCACGCTATGAATCGCCGGGGTCTGCATGGTTGAACCCATGCGGTCATTGAAGTAGAGGAAGGGGCGGGCGTTGTAGATGTCGCTCTTCCCATCGTTGACGGTGATGTCCAGCACGCCGCGCTGCTCTTTGTCGAGCTGGTAGCCGTTGAAGGTAAAGTCGTAGCCGAAGATCTTGGTCGTCTCGCCAGGAGCCATCACCAGGCGCTGGTCGGGGGTGGCGTAGGCGCTGGAGCCAACCATCCCGATCAGGGTCAGGCTGAATCCGAGGTGGGTTAGGTAGCCGCCGATTCGCATCCAGCCGCCGCGCAGCGTGCGGATCAGCATCACCAAGTTTGTGCCAATGGCAAACACGCCACCGGCCACATACGCGAGGGAAACCACATCGCGCACATTAACCAGCATTGCCGCAATTGCAGCGATCACCGCCGCGAGGGCAGGCCAACGCATGGCGCGCAGCAGATGGCGCATGTTGGCGTCACGCCAGCCCAGCAGCGGGCCGAGGATCATCAGCACAATGATCACCGCACCGAGGGGCGGCACCGTGCGCTTGTAAAAACTCGTCGCTAGGCTGAAGCGACCATCGGTGAAGGGCTGGGCCTGGGGGTTCATCAGCGTGCCATCATCAATCTCGAAGGATCCACTCATCCACGTCTGAAGCGTGCTGCCCACGCCGGGGATGGCTGAGATCACCGGCATCGAGGTGCCGACGCTGATCACCAGAGCGGTCACGCCGAAGGCGATAATCGCCAGAACAAAGAAGCTATCCCGTGAGAAGAACTTACTGCTCAGCGGACGGGCCGGGATGTCACGCCAGCGCCAGGCGAAGAGTCCCAGCGAGATAATGAGCAATGAACAGAGAACCACAACCAGACCCGTGTAGATACCCTCGGCCACAAACGAATGCACCGAAAAGTTGGCATAAACGCCGCTGCGGGTGAGGAAGGTGGCATAGAAGACCAGGACGTAGGCCGCCAGCGCCAGGAACAAGTTGGTCTTGCGCATCCCGCCGTGGGTGCGCTGGAGGATCATGCCGTGCAGCATGGCGGTGAGGATCAGCCAGGGCACCAGCGACGAGTTCTCCACCGGATCCCAGCCCCAATAGCCGCCCCAGCCCAGGGTCTCGTAGGCCCAGTAGCCACCCAGCAGCAGGGCCAAGCCGAGGGATGCCCACGCCGCCAGTGTCCAGGGAATGGCGCGAGCAACCCAGGTATCGTAGTCGCGGCGCACCAGGGCGCTGATGGCGAAGGCGAAGGGTACGGTAGTGAGGGCATAGCCGAGAAAGAGGATCGGCGGATGGATGATCATCCAGAAGTTGTGCAGCAGCGGGTTGAGTCCCTTGCCATCGGTGGGCAGCGGAGACGGGGCCAAGCCGGTGGCCGCATCAATGAGGGGCTTGAAGGGATTCAGAACCAGCACAAAGCAGAGCAGAGAGATCTGCACAATCATCATCACGATCAGCGAATAGGGTTCAAAGTGCTTCGTCCGGCGCACCATCAGGGCGGCGGCAACGCTGCCCCAGATCGTCCAGATCAAAAAGCTACCCGGTTGCCCAGCCCAACTCGCCGCCACTGTGAAGAAGAAATCCAGATCAAGTGAGCTATAATTATAGACATAATCAATGTCGAAACGATGCGCCAAGAAGAGCGTAAGCAACAATGTCCATGCCATCAGCAGGGCACCGAGGGTACCAAAGACACCGAATCGGGCGTAGAGCAGAGCCGGACGACTGCCACGGATCACCAGCGTGTAGCTTATGATTGACAGCAGGGCCATCGCGATTGAGGTGACGATCAGGAACGTGCCGAGGGAATACATGTACATAGTGCGAGCCTTCTTGGGGTTGGGCTAGCGCCCTAAAAGCCTCCATCTACAGATTGGTCAAAATTGCCAGCGAAGCTGACGATTTTGACCAATCTGTAGATGGCCATTAATGGGAGCCTACGGCTCTGTTAGCTACTTTGTCGTGTTCGCCTGAAGCTCCTGGTACTTCGATGGGCATTTCACGAGCAGGCTGTCGGCCAAAAACGACTGCTGGGCACTATCGTAGTGGCCAATGGCGACAATACTGATCGCCTGCTCAAAATTAGCTGGGCGTGGCTGGTTAGAGACAACCTTCACCATCTGCTTATTTGAGTCCTGGAGCATAAAGGTGAAGCGGCCCTGGGCGTCCATTTCCCCCTTCGAGCCAAGGAACCCAGCCAGTTGGATGCTGCGCGAGCTGCTGATCGCCTCGTCCACGCTGGTGGTGTAGGCTCGAAAAGCGTCCTTAAAGCCAAACAGACCATAGACAATCGCCAGCAGAATGATGCCGAGGCCAGCGATGTGCAGCGGTTTGATCTCAAAGCCGCTGCGGGTTGGTACATGGACAGTGGCCATAATGTATCCTCTCGTGTGTGCATGACAGCGGCGGGATCGTCCCCGTGCCACTACTTCTCTACCGGCTCACCCTCGCGCATCCGTGTAACGGTGGATCGCGGCGCAGCGGGCTGCTCGCGCCGATCCTCACGCTCAAGCTCGCGCCTGAGGGCGCGGGCTTGCGTGTCAATCCGCCAGAGGTAGGCGAAAATCCCGATCCAAACCGACAGCGTAACAGCCATCGCAACATAGACCGCCGCACCTGCGTCGAGCGCCATATTCATACGCGCGAACCCTCTCTGCGCGCCAGCGCCCACTCCACGTTCAACAGCGTCGCTCGCACATTCAGCATCCAGAAAAACAGGGCGGTGAAGCCGACGATTGAGGCCAGGAAGGTGAATAGGGTGCGTCCGTTGTCAATCAAGCCCGCGCCGGGCGCCTCAATATTCAGCCGCACGCTATTCGTTGCCAGATTCACACCCTCTACTACCAGGCGAAAGCGCAAGCCGGGGAAGTTTGGCCGATCCAGGATCTTATGGCTGGCGGTGTCGTATGTTGGGCTCAGGGCCGCAACACTGCTCATCCCTGGCTCGGTCACCTCAACCTTGGCCGTCACCACATCGCCGACATGATCAAGTCCAACCAGCTCAATCTTGCGGTCGCCTAGCAATCCCAGCGTACCCACCCTCAATTCCACGCCCTCGCACTTGCTGCCCTGGAGAAAGGCGCAGTTGGGGTGCAGCGTGCTATCGCTGATCCGTGGCGCGACGAAGATTAGAAAGGGCATGGTGACAAATGCAAACAGCGAGTAGACCGCGCTGAGCTGACGGCGGCGGGCCACATCTTCAATCGAAGAGCGCAGGGCAAACATGGCCGCGTAGATTAGCAGCAGGACAAAGATGGATGTCTGCCGTGGATCCCAGTTCCAATAGACACCCCAGACTACCTGTGAGAAGATCGCCCCGGTGACAGTCGCCAGCACTGTGAAGAGGAATCCACTCTCGGCAGCGGCGAGGGCGTAATCATCATGCTTCGGCTGTCCGCGCCAGAGATAAAGCCCGCTGAAGAGGGCCGACACCGAGAAGGCTAGCACGCTCACCCACGCGGTGGGCACATGCATAATGATGATCCGCCCGGCATTGCCAAGCCCTTCGTACTGCGGTACCACGAGAAACATGGATACCGCGACCCCTGCGATCCACACACCAATCAGCAGCTTGGCAGCCTGGGCCATCCGCTGTGCCATTGGCCAACGCCTTTCCTCATCGCTATGGGACAATCGTGTTTGACGTATCATACTACGCTTGTGTAGACAGAACAACAGTGAAATACCCACGGCTAAAGCTCGTGGGCTTCCTGCTTCATCGACTCGTGCCAACCATAACGATTGGACTTACCGGGTCTCCACAGGCGTTTTGTGTCTCGGCGTGTCCCGCCGCGACCCTCAGCTTAAACAGGCGCATGCCCTCATGGTCGATATTCCGTGCGGCGTTCAGATCGCGGTCGTGATGCACGCCACATGGACATGTCCAGACTCGATCCGCCAAGGTCAGGTCAGCATTGACCACCCCGCACGCGCCACAGGCTTTGGACGAGGGAAAGAAGCGCCCTATCGCAACCACATGGGTGTCGTTTCGGTCGGCCTTGTATTCCAGCATCGCCCGGAACATGCCCCATCCCGCATCCAGCACACTCGTGGCCAGCTTGGTTTTCGCAAGGCCGCGAATGCTCAGATCCTCAATCGAAACGAGGTCATAGTGACGAACCAGATCTGTACTCAGCTTGTGGAGGAAGTCGTTGCGCTGGTTCCTGATCTTCTGGTGCAACCGGGCGACGATGACTCGTGCCTTCCCCCGGTTGTGACTGCCCTTCGCCTTGCGGCTGAGTGCCTGCTGTGCGCGGCGCAGCTTGCGGCTCTGCGTGCGATACCAGCGCGGGTTCGCAATCGTTTCGCCGGTCGAGTACACCGCCAGCGACTTCACGCCCACATCCACGCCGACGTGGGAGCGTACCGGACGCTCAGTGCGCGGGGCAGCCTGCTGCTCGGTGACGATGCTGACGAACCACTGCCCGCTCGGCTCTCGCGTGAATGTCGCGCTCTTCGTGACACCTTCCAGCGGGCGATGGATGACCGCACGGATCATGCCGATCTTCGGCACCGACACGGCCTCCGCGTGCAGTACCACGCGCTGCGGGATACGAAAGCGCGGCGTGTCCGTCTTCCGCGATGTGAAGCGCGGGAAGCCCTTTCGCTTCTCGCCCCGCTTCACGCGGCGAAAGAAGTGCTGGTACGCGCTATCGAGATCCCGAAGTGCCTGCTGCAACGACTGAGAATCCATCTCGCGCAGCCACACTGTTCCCGGCTGCTGTTTCAGCGCCGTCAGCTCCGCAGAGAGCGCCGCAAACCCCAACCGCTTGCCTGTCTGCTGATAGTGGGACTTCTCGCGGTTCAAGGCCCAATTCCAGACAAACCGCCTTGCCCCTGCAAACTGGTTAAGCAGGGTTTCTTGCGCACCCGTGGGGGTGAGGCGATAGCGGTAGGTTGTCTGGATCGTTCGTGTCATGGCTCTATTCTACCAGATTATTCGTTCTATCACAAGGTGTTTACCTCATTAGGAAGCCGTATCGAAGAGCTAAAGCCGCTAGGTGAAGCCCTTATATCCCAGGGCTAAAGCTCCCGGGCTTTACGGGCCATTTCAGTAATGTGCCACTACGCGGCCCCACACGCCGCGTCGGCGAATCTCGGTGCATTCTATCACAGAGTACGCGCACTGCATGAAAAATAGAGCATACGTGGAAGGGTTCGCCTGCGAGGGGGTGACAACGATGTGTGGTACCATTGCCACTCTACCCTCCCTTGTTTCCGGTTGCTCATCACCTAGTACTACAGTTGTAAATATCTTCGCAGAAAGGCTCTCGCCGATCACCCCCCCTAGCCCCCCCGCAAGCGGGGGGAATAATGC
>Ga0208376_1000011_pt1 | contig 50234 bp, 58 predicted proteins | sample CryBogmetaGMA25M_FD_184548 | JGI IMG/M metagenome (GOLD analysis project Ga0208376, IMG submission 184548) | Freshwater microbial communities from Crystal Bog, Wisconsin, USA - MA2.5M (SPAdes) | ecosystem: Environmental > Aquatic > Freshwater > Lake | place: Crystal Bog, Wisconsin, USA...
TCGTCGTTCTGGAAACTTCTTCTTTGTAGACTCGGATCTAAAGATAGATAAGCCTCAAGATGTGCTGGTGATTGACAGAGAAAAAGTGGCTGCACTAGGCATGACTCAGCAACAAGTAGGCTCTGCCTTATCTGCTGCGTTAGGCGGTGGATATGTAAATTACTTTTCTGTTGCTGGAAGATCTTATCGAGTCATACCGCAAGTGAAGCAAGTAGATCGCTTAAATCCAGATCAAATTCTTGACTACTATATTCGCACACCAAGTGGCGCCATGATTCAGGCTCGAACGATTGCAAGCATCAAGCAACGTGTAGTTCCGCAATCGATTAATCACTTCCAGCAATTGAACTCCGCAACAATTTTTGGTGTGAGCACCCCATTTATTTCTCAAGCAGACTTATTGGAGTTCATGCGTCAAACCTTAAAAGAAGTTGCACCAAGCGGTTACAGCATGGACTACGCAGGTCCTTCACGTCAGTTTATGGCTGAGTCAGGCGGTTTCTTAGTCACAATGTTTTTTGCGATTCTGATCGTCTTTTTAGTTCTCGCTGCTCAGTTTGAAAGCTTCCGAGACCCGATTGTCATTCTAGTATCCGTACCCCTTGCTTTATTTGGCGCACTTATCTTTATTAATTTAGGATTTACCACTCTGAATGTCTATACCCAGGTTGGTTTAGTAACGCTGATGGGATTAATCAGTAAGCACGGAATATTGATCGTGCAATTTGCAAATGAACTCCAGCTGGCGGGACGAGGCAAATTAGATGCGATTGTGGAGGCAAGTAGCGTTCGTTTGAGACCAATCTTAATGACAACGGCAGCAATGGTATTGGGTGTTTTGCCTTTGGTAATTGCTTCAGGGGCAGGCGCTGCAGGACGTCAATCTATGGGTATTGTGATCTTTACTGGACTATCAATCGGTACGATATTCACTTTATTTGTGGTGCCCGCGATGTATCTCTTTATTGGTGCCGACCACCACGCTAAGAAATTTAAGCAGGTTTAATTTCAGAAAAATCTAGACCAACAAATTTGCTACGAGCAAAAATGAGAGGTTCTTTTTCTGGATCATTCTTGAGATTGATTACTTTGGCAACAATGATGTTGTGGTCACCGCCTACATGTACTGAAACAGTCTCGCATTCATAGTAGGCAACGCAATGATCGATTTGAGTTAAACCACTTGCTGCCAACCGGTGATCAACGTCTACAAATTGATCTAGCTTTACTGTCGCAAAGTGCATAGCCAATTTTTCTTGTGAACGCTCAAGCACATGTATTAGATGTTTTTTACCAACCTCTACCCATGGCATCAGACGTGATTGCTTTTTCAGACTCCAGAGAATTAATGGCGGCTCTAAAGATACAGAATTGAATGAGCTAATGGTGATGCCATGATGACCTTGATTTTCATCAAGGCAGGTAATGACGGTGACCCCGGTGGCAAATGATGCAAATCCTTTACGTAACTCTTGTGAGGTAAACGGGGTCATCAAACTTTACTTACTTTGCTTCTGGTTTAGCTGCAGGAGTAATGGTTGTACCTGGAATTGGGATCAAGATTTCGTTTTCATCGGCCTTGACGCATTTAAAGCGATACTCCTTACCGGCTTTGGATAGGAAGCTTGCACCCTCATAAAAGTCATCCCTACAGGTATTGGTAGCAAAGTCCATGACCTCTTGTGGATTGGCGCTAGAGGTAATGAGGCGCATATTACCCATAGACATATTAATTTGGGTTGAATAGCACCCAGAGAGTAATGAACCAGAAATTACGGATAATAGTAGAATTTTTTTCATGGAAACCTCCATAATTAGCAATGCTCGTTAGGATAAACCTATTAGACAATTGTTGCGGGGAATTACCTCGTTTGAAAAGGAAGAGACATGTTTAAAGCAATATTGATCACTAAGGATGACCAAGGTTACCGCGCTGAGCTTGGCCAGGCTGATGAGGCTAGCCTCCCAGAGGGTGATGTTCGAGTGAAGGTCCTCTATTCAACCCTAAATTACAAAGATGGCTTAGCAATTACTGGCAAAAGCCCGGTGGTGAGAAGCTTTCCTATGGTGCCTGGAATCGATTTTGCGGGCGAAGTGATAGAAAGTACTAATCCTGACTTCAAAGCAGGAGATATGGTGCTTTTGAATGGCTGGGGTGTGGGCGAGGGTCATTGGGGTGGTTTGGCCCAACAGGCCCGAGTAAAAGCAGATTGGTTGATTCCATTGCCAAAAGGCTTTACTGCAAAGCAAGCGCTAGCAATTGGGACGGCAGGCTATACAGCAATGTTGTGTGTGATGGCATTACAAAAACATGATCTTAAGCCAAGTGATGGTGAGGTATTAGTAACCGGAGCTGCGGGAGGTGTTGGAAGTTTTGCGATTGCGCTACTCAGTAAATTAGGTTTCACCGTTGTTGCTAGTACTGGTCGTATGGAGGAAGCAGATTATTTAAAAAAATTGGGTGCTACTGAAGTCATTGATCGTGCCACTTTATCTGCCCCAGGAAAGCCTTTGGCAAAGGAGCGTTGGGCTGCAGTCTTAGACAGTGTTGGCAGTCATACCTTGGCGAATGCCTGCGCACAAACCAAAAGCAATGGCGCAGTAGCTGCCTGTGGTCTGGCACAAGGCATGGACTTTCCATCCAGTGTTGCGCCATTTATTTTGCGCGGCATAACTCTGTATGGTGTCAATAGTGTCACTGTGCCACGTGCCAAAAGAATTGCAGCATACGAACAATTAGCGAAGTTGGTAGATCTGAAAACTTTAGATGAGATCTCTCATGAAATTACTTTGGAAGAGTCTCTTAAATACGCTCAAGAGTTAATGGCAGGTACTGTACGTGGCCGCCTCATTGTGGACGTGAACAAATAAGACGCAGCTGAAATTTTATTCTGTAGCTTGAGGTTTACGAGTTTTGAGTTTTGTCCAAACCTCAAGCTTCTCAGGGTTAGATAGATCGGACCAGTCTGCAATTTCAGTAAGTGTGCGATAACATCCACGGCAATAGCCGTTCTCAGGATTGATAATGCACCAATTGATGCAAGGCGATGGAACAGTTGTCAAAATAAACCTAAAACAATAGCAATTCAAAAGAAAACAGACTCAAACCATGACTAATCAAAATCAGGCAAGTGCTGAAAGTGCTATTCATTATCCATTAGGTGAGGCGCTTCCAGAGCTTGGCAGCACTATTGAGGTTGCGCCCGGTGTTCGCTGGCTCAGAATGAAGTTGCCATTTGCTTTAGACCACATCAACCTTTGGCTGTTGCGAGATGAAATAGATGGCGCGGCTGGCTGGACCATTGTTGATTGCGGCATTGCAAATGATGAGACAAAGGCCTCTTGGGAAAAGATTTTTGCTACCCAGCTAGAGGGTTTGCCTGTCCTTAGAGTATTGGTGACACATATGCATCCAGATCACGTTGGTTTATCGCAATGGCTATGCGAAAAATGGAAAGCCCCCTTGTGGATTTCCATGACAGATTTCCTCACTGCGCAATGGCTAAGTTGTAAAGAAGGTGGCGCTGCAATTGGTGCCCGCGCTGGCGGTGGTGGTTCGGCAGATCACTTTCAGAGACATGGCCTAATTGCGGAAGAGGATTTAGAAAAAATTCGGGGACGTTCTAATTACTACAGCAATATGGTTCCGGGTGTGCCTCGGCAATATCGTCGCATTATGGATGGTGAAAATATCTTGATTGGTGGCAGACTATGGCAAGTCATCATGGGATATGGGCACGCACCTGAACATGCCTCTTTGTTTTGTAAAGAGATAGGCGTATTAATTTCTGGGGATATGCTCCTGCCACGTATCTCTACGAACGTGAGTGTCTTCGATGCTGATCCTGATGCAGACCCATTAGGTCTCTATTTAGACTCACTTGATGAATACTTACCTTTGCCTGATGACACATTAGTATTACCTTCGCATGGCAAACCATTTGCCGGTATGAAGCCACGGATTGCCCAACTCAAAGCCCATCATGATGATCGCTTAGCTGATACGCTTAGCGCATGTAAAAAACCGGCACATGCTAGGGAGATAGTGCCGGTTTTATTTAAAAGAGAGCTAGATATTCACCAACTTACTTTTGCTATGGGTGAGGCTATTGCTCATCTGAATTACCTACTTCGTCGAGGAAAGTTGGATCGCCGGCTTTGCGCGGACGGCGTGTTGAGGTTTTCCGTGGTTTAGCTTTAAAGCTACTTGTTTTAGGGTTAGATTCTTCTTTGGGTGCTGCAGCCGAGGCGCTTGCCGCAGATACAGCATCTCCAAATGACTTGAGAGCCATCATCGTGGCGTGTTGTACTTCTAAGCCTTGAATGGTGGACTTGAGGATATTGAGGTTGAGATTTAACCAGTTCTCAACACTTTTAAGGTCCTTGATGCGCTTCTCCAGCTCTTCAATATCCATGCCTGGAAAGGCTGAACCAAAGCCCCCAGCAGCCTTAGCGGCGTCTGTAGTGAAGGGGAATTGACCAGCCTGCCCTGCTGCACCTTGCCCCCACATGGTTTTAAACATTTCAAGGCTTTGATTGAATTCAGGAATTGCTCCAAACATACCGGCTCCAGGTTAAATGAAAAGTGGCTTTTCTAATAGAATAAGGGATTCTAGAGAATTATCCCGGTTAAAAATGCAATCTAATGGTTTGTCCCAGCCTTACACCCGTGGTCAGGCACTGCCTGAGCTACTGAAGCAGCGCATCCTCATTTTGGATGGTGCAATGGGCACCATGATTCAACAATACAAATTGGCTGAAGCCGATTATCGCGGCCTGCCTGGCAATACACGCTTTGTAGATCATCCAGGTGATATCAAGGGAAATAATGAGTTACTAGTTTTGACTCAACCTCAAATTATTAGCAAGATTCATGAACAGTATTTAGATGCTGGTGCTGACATTATTGAAACAAACACTTTTGGTGCAACCTCAGTTGCTCAAGAAGATTACAAAATGGCTGGTCTGGCGCGTGAGATGAATGAGGTCTCCGCAAGACTGGCGCGAGCAGCTTGTGAAAAATATAGCACGCCTGATAAGCCGCGCTTTGCTGCAGGAGCAATTGGACCAACACCGAAGACAGCGAGCATTTCTCCAGATGTAAATGATCCTGGTGCGCGCAATGTTACCTTTGAAGCTCTACGCGCATCCTATCGCGAACAAATTGAAGGCTTATTCGCTGGTGGCGTTGACTTATTTTTAGTCGAGACTATTTTTGACACACTGAATGCTAAAGCCGCCTTATTTGCCTTAGATGAATTCTTCGAAGAGACTGGTGAGCGTTTGCCGGTAATGATCTCTGGAACCGTCACGGATGCCTCAGGACGAATTTTGTCAGGCCAAACTGTTGAGGCCTTTTGGAATAGCTTGCGCCACATTAAACCACTTACCTTTGGCTTGAACTGCGCTCTAGGCGCTGCTTTGATGCGTCCTTATATCGCTGAGCTCGCGCGTATTTGTGACGCAGCAGTTTCTTGCTATCCCAATGCTGGCTTGCCGAATCCAATGAGCGATACCGGCTTCGATGAAACCCCGGAAATCACTTCAAGTCTTGTAGACGGATTTGCTAAAGATGGCTTAGTGAACTTAGTGGGCGGCTGCTGTGGAACCACGCCTGATCACATTCGTGCAATTGCTAATGCAGTTGCAAAACGCAAGCCACGCGCTTTCTATCGGGAAAATTCTGAGGCAGCTGCATGAGTAAGTTTGATAAAAAAGCCATGCCTGCGATGAAACTCTCAGGACTTGAGTCGTTTAACGTGACACCAGATGTGGGTTTCGTGAATATTGGTGAGCGTACTAACGTCACAGGCTCTAAAGCATTTGCTCGCATGATCTTAAATAACCAATTTGATGAGGCGCTCGTAGTAGCACGTCAACAAGTTGAGAGTGGTGCACAAGTCATCGATATCAATATGGACGAAGCTATGTTGGATTCTGAAGCAGCAATGACACGCTTCTTAAATCTGATTGCCTCTGAGCCTGATATTGCTCGTGTTCCGATCATGATCGATTCCTCTAAGTGGAGCGTCATCGAAGCAGGCTTGAAGTGTATTCAAGGTAAGCCGATTGTTAACTCGATCTCCTTGAAAGAAGGTGAAGAGTCTTTCAGAAGGCAGGCGCGCTTAATTCGACGTTATGGTGCCGCTTCTGTTGTGATGGCCTTTGATGAAGTAGGGCAGGCAGATACATTTAAACGTAAGACAGAGATTTGTCAGCGTTGCTATCAGATCCTAGTCAATGAAATTGGCTTTCCTGCTGAAGACATCATTTTTGATCCGAATATTTTTGCAATTGCTACCGGAATAGAAGAGCATGACAACTACGCTGTAGATTTTATAAATGCTACCCGCTGGATCAAAGAAAATCTCCCGGGCGCCAAAGTAAGTGGTGGCGTATCCAATGTGAGCTTCTCCTTCCGCGGCAATGATCGTGTTCGCGAAGCCATTCATACTGTCTTTTTGTATCACGCAATTCAAGCTGGTATGGACATGGGTATCGTGAATGCAGGTCAGTTGGGCGTATATGCTGATTTAGATCCAGAGTTACGTGAGCGAGTAGAGGATGTCGTTCTCAACCGCTTTAAAGAGAAAGATGGCAAAACGCCAACGGAGCGTTTGTTGGATATTGCCGATCAATTTAAAGGTGGTGGTGCTAAGCAAGTAGAAAACCTAGTGTGGCGCGAGGCTGCAGTACGTGAGCGCTTAACGCATGCCTTAGTACATGGTATTACTACCTTCATTGAAGAAGATACAGAAGAATTACGCGCTGAAATTATGGGTGCGGGAGGTAGACCAATCGAGGTGATTGAAGGTCCACTGATGGACGGTATGAATGTGGTTGGCGATTTGTTTGGCGCTGGAAAAATGTTCTTACCTCAAGTAGTCAAAAGTGCACGCGTCATGAAACAAGCTGTTGCGATTCTGATTCCTTATATTGAAGAAGAAAAACGTCAGCATATTGCTGCTGGTGGCGAAGCTAAGGCCAAGGGCAAGATTGTGATGGCCACCGTTAAAGGCGATGTGCACGATATTGGCAAAAATATTGTGACTGTAGTTTTGCAATGTAATAACTTTGAAGTAGCTAATATGGGTGTGATGGTCCCTTGCGCTGAGATTCTGAAACGCGCTAAGGAGGAGAATGCTGATATCGTCGGTCTCTCTGGTTTGATTACGCCCTCACTTGAAGAAATGACCTATGTTGCTCAAGAGATGCAACGTGATGACTATTTCCGAGAGCGTCAAATTCCATTGATGATTGGTGGCGCTACGACTTCCCGTGTACATACCGCCGTTAAGATTGCCCCGCATTACGATGGTCCGGTAGTTTATGTGCCAGACGCATCACGCTCAGTATCCGTTGCTTCAAGCCTACTTTCCGATGAGAGTGCTAAGAAATTCATTCAAGATTTACGAGATGACTATGTGCGTATCCGTGAGCAGCATGCCAATAAGAAAGCAGCACCAACCATTTCTTTGGCAGCAGCACGTAAAAATCGCGAACTCATTAATTGGTCTTCTTATGTTCCAGAAAAGCCAAAATTTATCGGTCGTCGCCTATTTAAAAACTTTGCATTAAGCGATATTGCTAAGTATATTGACTGGACTCCATTCTTCCAGACATGGGATTTAGCTGGTAAGTTCCCAGCCATATTAGATGATGAAGTTGTTGGTATTGAAGCGCGAAAAGTATTCGAAGATGCTAAGGTATTGCTGGATAAGTTAATTAAGGGTCAGTGGTTGCAGGCTGATGCAGTAGTAGCCTTCTATCCTGCCAATGCGATTGGTGACGATATTGTCTTGTATAGCGATGAGGCGCGTGAGCATCCACTTTTTGTATGGCACAACTTGCGCCAACAGGCAGAACGGCCAGTGATAGATGGGGTACGTCGACCAAATCGTTGCTTAGCCGATTATGTTGCCCCAAAGGATTCTGGTGTAGCAGACTATCTTGGTTGTTTTGCAGTGACAACTGGACATGGCGTAGAAAAGAAAGTTGCAGAGTTTCAAGCGAAGCATGATGATTACAGCGCCATTATGTTAAAGGCCTTAGCAGATCGATTGGCTGAAGCATTTGCTGAGCTGATGCACCATCGGGTGAGAACAGATTTGTGGGGCTATGCCACAGATGAGATTTTAACGAACGATGAAATGATCGATGAACAGTATCGCGGTATTCGTCCTGCACCTGGTTATCCTGCCTGCCCAGCTCACGAAGTCAAAAAAGACTTGCTGAGAGTGATTGGCTCTGAAGATATTGGCATGACTCTGACAGAGTCGATGGCAATGAATCCAGCTTCTAGTGTGAGCGGGTTTTATCTCGCCCATCCGGATGCGCGCTATTTCAATGTTGGAAAAATTTCAGTAGATCAGCTTGAGGATATGGCGAGACGTCGCGGTGAGTCTATCGAAGACGTGCGTCGTCAATTAGCAAGCCTCATAGACTAAACACCCCACATAACGGGTTCGTCTTGAGCCTTTGCTTGCTTCATTAATTCTAGAAATGGGTAGGCTCTTTGTCCAAGGCGGTCAGCAAGTTTTGTTTTTTCAGCCCCTTCCTCACCTTGTGACTTGGATCGCTCCTCAAGATCTTTAAGAATGGCAGTTTCCAGGGTTGCGATCAGAGCGGGGAGTTTCTCAACCGTCAGTACTCCACGGGGCTCAAGGGGGCGACCTAAAATGTCAAAGATCCGCTGGGTCAAATCAGCCAGCATAATGACGTCTGGACCAGCTTTTGAGCGAAATTGGTAGATCATTTCGATAGCTTACCACCTGATAAACTCACCCTTCTATGTTGTTAACCAATAAAAATCGTTTAATTGAGATGTTGAATAACGCTCTTATGAGCCTCGCTCAAGAGCGTGGCTTAGATAAGCCTGCTGCACCTCGTCTAGAGCGTCCTAAAGCCGTGGATCACGGTGATGTCGCCTGCAATATCGCACTTCAGCTATCTAAGGCGTGGAAACTGAATCCGAGGGAGTTAGCCCAGGCATTGGCTGATCGTCTTCAAAAAGAACCTGGTTTTAACCAGCTCATCGCTTCTTGTGAAATAGCTGGTCCCGGATTTATCAATTTCCGCCTCAGTAACGAGGCTAAAACAGCGGTAGTCAATGAGATTCTTGCAGAAGGTGCTCATTTTGGCGAGTTGCCAAAAGATAAAGCTCCAGTGGCAAGTGCCATGATTGAGTTTGTCTCTGCAAATCCTACCGGCCCATTGCATGTTGGGCATGGTAGGCAAGCCGCTCTTGGTGATGCCCTAGCAAATTTATTGGCAACCCAAGGAATCAAAGTACATCGTGAGTTTTATTACAACGATGCTGGTGTACAAATCGCCAATCTAGCCTTATCAGTACAGGCCCGATTAAATGGCCTAAAGCCTGGTGATGAAGCTTGGCCAGAGCAGGCTTATAACGGTGAATATATTGCTGAGATTGCTACTGCTTTTAAAGCATCTCCGCAATACAAAGAGGATCTGGAGGTGATACGCCAATTTGCGGTTGCCTACTTACGCAATGAACAAGACATTGATTTAAAAACATTCGGTGTGCAATTTGATTGCTATTACCTAGAATCTTCTTTGTATACCGACGGTAGCGTTGCGCAAATTGTGGGAGACCTCCAAGGCATTGGTAAAACCTATGAGTCAGAGGGTGCCTTGTGGTTAAAAACTACTGAAGACGGAGATGATAAAGATCGTGTGATGCGTAAGTCGGATGGTAGCTTTACCTACTTTGTTCCAGATGTGGCGTATCACGCTAGTAAATGGAATCGTGGTTTTCATAAGGTAATTAACGTCCAGGGCAGCGATCACCATGGCACGATAGCTCGTGTGCGCTCTGGCTTGCAGGGTGTTGCTAAGAAACGTGGTTGGGATATTCCAAAGAGTTATCCAGATTACGTTTTGCATAAGATGGTGACGGTGATGCGTCACGGTGAAGAGGTCAAGATTTCTAAACGAGCAGGTTCTTATGTCACAGTACGTGACCTAGTTGAATGGTCCGGTGGCGTTACTTCTGAGATGACTACCGAGGAAAGAGAATTAGCACTGCAGCGTGGACGTGATGCGGTGCGCTTTTTCTTGATCTCACGTAAAGCAGATACTGAATTTGTATTCGATATTGATTTGGCTTTACAGCAAAATGATGAGAACCCAGTGTTCTATGTCCAGTATGCACATGCGCGTATTAATTCCATATTGCAGCAATGGGGCGGTCAAATTTCTGATTTGGCCTCCGCTGATTTATCTTTGTTGCAAAGTAAAGCTTCTGACCATTTATTACGTCGTTTGGCTGAGTACCCTGAAGTACTGACAGATGCTGCAGCTGAATTAGCTCCCCATGCCCTTGCTTTCTATTTGCGTGACCTTGCGGGGGATTTCCATACCTTCTATAACGCTGACCGTGTTTTGGTGGATGATCAGAGCCTCAAGGCAGCTCGGTTGGCGCTCCTATTGGCAACCCGCCAAGTATTGCAAAATGGTTTAAAAGTATTAGGGGTATCTGCTCCAGCTAAGATGTAGTGGCGGTATATGAAGTGAAAATGTAAGATGAGGAAATGATGAAAAAACCGAATCAACAAAATGGCTTCATGGAAATCAATAAGGGAGGTGCCCAATACGGTGGCACTATCTTGGGTTTTGTATTGGGTCTGGGAGCAGGCCTAGGTATTGCTTTTGCAATTGCCTTTTATCTTTCTAAAAATACACCGCAAGAAAGACCCGGTGTTAGGGCGCCAAATTTACCTTTAACAATCAAGCCTTCTGCTAGTCCTGCTGAGGGCGAGCCTGCTGGGCCTGTTGAGCAATTAGATTTGAATAAGCCCTTACAAGGAAAGTCGCCTGTAGCTGCTTCAAGCGACCCAATAGGTGATTTAGTGACTGGTAAGAAATCATCTGAACCACTTGCAGCTCCAAAAGCAGATGCAATATATTTCTTGCAAGTAGGTGCTTTTGTGAAGCGGGCTGATGCAGATGCTCAAAAAGCAAACTTAGCAATTCAAGGAATTCAGGCTCAATTAAGCGAAGTAACAGCCGATGGAAATGCCTTATGGCGTGTTCGTGTCGGCCCTTACGGCAGCCCTGAGGAAAGCAACCCTGTGCGCGATAAATTAACCAGCATGGGAATCAAACCAACCCTAATTAAATCTAGCAAATCATGATTTCATTCAGCAAAAGAACATTTACCGTATTTGTCACTTCAGCACTGCTGTGCTTAAGCAGCGTGGTTAGTGCACAAGCTCAGAAAATTGAAGAAGGTTTTGATTACCGCATTTTACCTATCCCTCAGCCAGTTGAGACTAAGGGCAAAGTGGAGGTCATTGAGTTTTTTTGGTACGGTTGTCCACATTGCTATGACTTTGAGCCAGAACTGAGTAGTTGGGTAAAGCGTCAACCTAAAGATGTGGCATTTCATAGAGTCCCAGTTGCCTTTAGAGATGATTTTATGCCACATAGCCAATTATTTTATGCACTTGAGGCGATGGGCAAGGGGGATGCCTTGAATGAAAAAGTCATGTATGCAATGCATAAAGAAAACAAACGCTTAATGACTGAACCAGAGATCGCAGATTGGGTAGCTTCCCAAGGAATTGATCGAAATACTTTTTTGGCTACTTATCGCTCCTTTGCAGTAGTATCTAAAGCCCGCACAGCAAGGCAGTTAGCTGAAGCCTATCGAATTGATGGTGTTCCAACGATCGTCATGCAAGGTAAGTATGTTACCTCCCCTTCTATTGCTGGTTCAAAGGCTAAGGCGATAGCAGTGATGGATTATCTCGAAGAAAAAATTCGTAAAGATAAGTACAAACAGTAATTAAATTTTTACAAAACGGCGCACTATCCAAAAATAGATTGGGTAGGGCAAGATTCTGAGGAATTTCAAGAATCTTGAAAATCTCTTGGGGAAGTGAATATCAAACTCCCCACTCTTGATGCCTTGCAATATTTCATTAGCAGCCTCGTCAGCACTAATTAAAGCAGGCATTTCAAAATCATTTTGCGCGGTTGCTTCAGTAGCCACAAATCCTGGTGAGATCATGTGAACACTGACTCCCTGTGGAAGTAAATCGTAATAAAGGGTTTCGCAGAAATTGATAATGCCAGCCTTGCTTGGCCCATAAGCCAAAGCTTTTGGTAGACCGCTGTAGCCCGCTACACTACCCACAATGGCAATATGACCTGCATGAGCTTTAAGCATTTCAGGTAGCACGAGAGCAATAGCTCTCATCGGGCCTAAGAGATTGGCATCAATGGTCTGTTCTGCAGCGTCAATATCAAAATTATCAGCTCGTAGAGGAATATAAACACCGGATACGAATAGCAATACATCAATTGCACCCCATGTGCTCAAGATAGCTTGATATGCATTTTTTAGCTGTAAAGGATGCGTAACATCGGCTGGCACCACAAAGGATTGGTCTGGATTTCCAGATAAGGCAATTTCGTTCAAGCGCTCTACTCTTCGGCTAGACAGAGCTACCTTAGCTCCCGCAGTTAGAAGTGCTTTTGCACAAGCCTCACCAATTCCACTAGAGGCGCCAATGATCCAGACACGCTTCCCTGCGAAGTTAGAAATCCCTTTTTGTTTCATGCGCTAAGTGCATCCGGCGATGCATGAGAGGGTTGATGGCTGAGAGTAAATTGCACCACATCAATATTGCGCTCTGCAAACCCTGCAGCACAATACATTAAGTAGAAATTCCAGAGTCTAATAAAGGCCTCATCAAATCCTAAGCAACGAACTTCGTCGAGTTTTTGATTAAAACTATCTCTCCACATACAAAGTGTTTTGGCATAGTCAGCTCCAAACGCAAATTCAGCATCTATTTGTAAGCCAGCTTTAGCCGCGCTTTCTTTGAATCTGGTACGTGATGGCAGCATTCCCCCGGGAAAGACATATTGCTGTATGAAGTCAGTGTTATCACGGTAGCGCTCAAAAAGTTCTTCGGCAATCACAATCGTTTGAATACATGCTTTGCCACCAGTTTTTAGACATTTAGCAATCGTTTGAAAATATTCAGGCCAGTGTTTTTCGCCCACTGCCTCAAACATTTCGACTGATGCGATGCCATCAAATTGGTCCTTGCAATCTCGATAATCCTGTAGGCGAACCTCAAAGGATTTAGGATTATCCATTTGAGATTGCACTTGACTCAGTCTCTCTTGAGCAAATGCTTTTTGTTCTGTTGATAAGGTGAGTCCAGTAATGGCTATATTGCTTCGAATGGCTTCCTCCATCACGCCTCCCCAGCCACAACCAATTTCTAAAACATGATGTCCAGGCTCAGGATTCAGGGATTGTAGTATTCGTTGAATTTTGGATCGTTGTGCATCAGCAAGTGATTGCTGTTCTCCTTCAGAAAACCAAGCACTCGAGTAGCTCATGGTTGGATCAAGCCATAAGGTGTAGAACGCATTTCCGAGATCATAGTGTGCGTGGATATTTTTACGGCTACCAGCTTTACTATTGTCACGTAACCAGTGCTTGATGCGATATAGAATCGATCCATACCAATTGCCATAAATCGCTTTTTCTAGAATTGTGCGATTGCGAATGGCTAGCTCAAGAATAGCCTTGAGGTCTGGAGTATTCCACTCACCACGTATATAGCTTTCTGCAAATCCTATATCACCGTGCGACATTACTTGCTTAAATACGGACCAATCTAGAATTTGTATCTCGCCATGCAATGTGTCTGACTTATTGCCAAACTCCCTAATATTGCCGTCAGGTAGAGTCATTTTGAGGTGACCGCTACTCAGTTGAGACAAGAGGCTTAATAGAGCCTCTGTCCCAAGGCGAGATTTATTCGCTTTAGGATGCCTTTGCGTCCTTGAAAAATTAAGGCGCGAGAGTAAAGATTGTCCAGGACGATTCATTTGCTAACTTCGAATTCTGGTGGATGGGGTTTTGAGTGAAAGGGTACACCTTTTAGCCACAATTTCAATGCCTGCCAGTGGATGCGGAATATTACCCCAAGACTCATTAAAGGGTAGCGCAGAAATGCTAACCGGAGATTATTTTTGCTTAAGGGGCGGCTATTTCCGCTAATGCTGGTATTGATGAGCGGCAGCCCATCCTCATGAAGTTCAATCCGACAAACAGAATTTCTACCACTCTTACTATCTTTAGGAAAGAGAAACCGAAAATGGTAATCGCCACGCACTTCACAAAATGGCGACACATGAAACACCTTTTTACTTGTCAAAGTTTCGCCAGAATATAAAACCTCGCCTGAGTCTTTATAAAGAAGATAACAGTGACGCTCGCCGAAGGTGTTGTTCACCTCAGCTAAGACTGCCTGAACTTGACCACTTTTTCGTGTGCACATCCAAAAACTCACTGGATTAAATACATAGCCCAAGACTCTAGGAAAGGTTTGTAACCAGATTTCTCCATCAATATTTTGTATTTGGTTATCTAGCAAAATCTGCTCGATCCATTTCAGGCTATCGTTATGCCCGAGCCCATGATCCCTATCAAAAAATGAAAATAGTCCTAGGCGATTGTCTTTTAGCCCATGCTGGCTGAGTAGGTCTGGATGAAGGCTTCTTGCTCGCATTGGAATGGATACGGTAAAGACTCCATAACCAAACGCATTACTAGCAGGCCTAAATCGGCGATGTTTTACAACTCCAAAGTTAATCTTTGGGGAGTTCATTTATTGCGTATCTTGCTGAGGCAGATTTTTTAAGGGGGTCCGAACGCCTTCAATTAAAGCCTCTGCAACCAACTCTCCTGAGCGAAGACCGTCTTCATGAAAGCCGAATCCAGTCCAAGCGCCGCAATACCAGATCGATGCTGTGCCTTGAATTAAGGGTAATTCTTTTTGTGCCTGAATCGCGCTCATATCAAATACTGGGTGTGAATAGTGAATTTCTTGATGCACAAGTTTGGGGTCTGGTTCATCGGCTGGATTGAGACTAACAATGATTGGGGTATTCGAGAGTTCTGGCGGAAGTGGTTGGAGACGATTAATGAGGTAATTCACGCTAACGTGTTGCTTAGATGAGATCGACATACCCGCCTTGGCAGTGTAATTCCAGGCAGCCCAACAACGTTTAGCTTCTGGCAGGAAGCGAACATCAGTGTGCAGAATAGCGCGATTCTTTTGATAAGGAATGGCGGCCAAAATATTCCGGGCTTGCTGATCAATACCGTGGACTAGGTCAAGCGTTTGATCACTATGGCATGCCATTACAACCTCATCAAACCAAGCCGAACCAGATGGCGTCATTACCTCTACTGAAGATGCGCTGTTGGTAGTCACGCGTTCAACTCTCGCACGCACAATTTTCACGTTATGCTTTTCTAGCGAGGTCACAATCCGTTTTACATATTCACGTGAGCCACCTTGAATAGTCAACCATTGCGGACGATTTTGTATTTGCAACAAACCATGGTTATGACAGAAGCGCACCATCGTCTGGATGGGGAACTCCAACATTTGTTCGACAGAGCAAGACCAAATCGCTCCAATCATAGGTAAAAAATAGTTTTCTCGAAAGCTCTGGCTAAAACTATTACGCTCTAGAAATTTGGCAATGGTTTCATCGGGCTCTTTATAAAGGTGCCCAGCTTCAATTTGTCGCTGAGCTAACTGAGTAGCTAGTCGGTTAAAGCGCAAGATGTCATATGCCATGCGCCAGAATGATGGCGACAGGAGATTAGACCTTTGCCCAAAGAAAGAATTCAGGTCGTTTCCAGCCCACTCAATATTTTTATGGGTATATTTTTTCTCGGAGGTATCGATAGAAACCGAGAATGACATTTCAGATGGGGCTACAGGTGCTTGAATTTCTTCAAACAGACGAACCAAGCGAGGATAGGTCTTGCGATTGAATACTAAAAAACCAGTGTCGACACCATGAGAAATTTCTTTACCATCAATGTCATGTTTGAAGTCCACAGTATTACTGTGACCTCCAATATGGTCACCACCCTCATATAGAGTCAGATCGAATTCCGGGTGTTCTCTTAGAGCATACGCGCAGCCTAGGCCAGATATGCCTGCGCCAATGATGGCGATTCTTTTTTTAGTCATTGGGATTTTTCTGCCAATAGCTTTTCAATCTCGGCGGTAATGCTGCTGCTCGTTGGTTTGGTCATACTGCCATATGAATCAACTACATTGCCATTACGATCAATTAAATATTTATAGAAATTCCATTTTGGTGTTGTACCAGTTTTGGCAATTAGCATTTTGAAGAGTGGGTTTGCATTGCTTCCTGTAACTGAGGTTTTTGCAAACATTGGAAATTTCACGTCATAAGTATTTTTGCAAAAGTCTGCAATTTCTTTATTGCTACCTGGCTCTTGCTGACCAAAGTCATTCGATGGGAATCCCAAAACGACGAAACCCTGGTCTTTATATTTTGCATATACCTTCTCTAGCCCTTCATATTGACTGGTAAAGCCGCAGAAGCTAGCAGTATTCACTACAAGAATTACTTTACCTTGGTATTGGCAAAGATTTTGAGGGACTTCATCCTGAAGGCGCAGAAACGTCTGGGATAGCAAAGGGCTGCAACTGGGTGCAGCATTTGCAATTTTGGTGCCGGAAAGGCAGGTCAGAAGGGCAAAAACCCAGGTAATGGCTAAGTGGATTGTCTCGCGGGGCATTGAGCGCCTTATTTATTGGATTGTTAGTCCTCAAGTCTAAGACATTCTGGGTAATATCGCTGGCTTACTCCCAATGCCATTAATATTGCTATATGAGTTCTTTGCCTCCTCCTTCTTTTGAGTCTAAAGTTTGCCCCTTAGATGAGCTTTCATCTCGAATAGCGAAACTTCCAAGACCACTGGTTTTTACCAATGGAGTGTTTGATATTTTGCATCGCGGCCATGCCAGCTATCTAGCTCAAGCCCGAGCCCTAGGCGCTAGTTTGGTGGTTGGCGTAAATTCAGATGCATCAGTAAAGATGCTAGGTAAAGGGGATGACCGACCAATTAATTCTGAAGCAGATCGCCAAGCATTATTGGCAGCACTTGAGAGTGTGGATATGGTTGTAATTTTTACTGAGCAAACACCAGTCAACTTGATTGAGAAAATTCGTCCAGATATTTACATCAAGGGTGGCGACTATGAAATTGACACTTTAGCGGAAACCCATTTGGTGAAAACTTGGGGTGGGAAAGCGATTGCCATTCCATTTTTATATGAGCGCTCTACAACAAGTCTATTGGGTAAGATCCGTTCTTAAAGATTCTGTAGTAACCACGCCCAAATTCCCCGCAAGACTAGACCTTCAGTGGCTTCTATCGTTGGCGAATTCGTTTTCTGCATCTTGAGAATTGCGCTGGTCAAAATCTTAGCATTGCCACCATCAATCCATACTTTTTCAACTGGATGATTCATCTCTTTGGCCTGGTAGATTGCAGATTGAATTGCTCCAACTTGAGCAGCATCACAGCCACCAATAATGGCGCTATTCGTTGATAAGCCAAAGCCGTGATGAGCATCATCACGAACTGCAAGGGGCAGTTGTGCAGTATTGCCAGCTAGGCTTTTTTGCATGAGCTCAAGTCCTGGCAATATCCATCCACCATAGTGGACGCCATTAGCGCCAAGAAGATCAATTGTTGTGGCAGTACCCGCATTAATGATGAGAGTATTGGTATTTGATAGGGTGCGTGCCCCAATCACAGCAGCCCAACGATCTGCGCCTAGCTTGCTGGGATCTTGATATAGCGTGCGTAGGCCTGAGTATTCACTATTACCTGTTAGTTGCTGCCAAGGGATTTCACTCCATTGAGGAAAAAGCGACTGAAGATTCTCCATCGCTAAATCTCCTGCTACACAGCTAAAACCAATGGCATCTGGCTTGGGTAAAGTCTTTGCAATATAGTCTGCCAGCTCCGCTCTATGTTCAGGTGAAGCTAAAGATTTACTGCTGATCGATCCGGAGTAGGCCCATAACTTTTTTTGCCTATCTCCCGGTTGTTGTGTTGATTCAATAGCAGCCCATTTCAGGCGCGTATTACCGACATCAAAAAGCAGGTAAAGACTCATGATTGAACTCTTAAAGAAATGTCGCCAGCGTGAATGGCAATCGTTTTGTTATCTTGCTGCAATACTAATGCCCCCGTCTGATCTATGCCCTTAGCTACACCATAGATCGACTCCTTACCCACACCTGAGATACATACGGCTTGTCCTAGATAGGCATCCCACTTTTTCCATTGCTCTTGGTATATGCCAAAACCATACCGATCAAATTCGTGTAGATGGTGCTCTAGAGATGCTATGAGTTTTAGCCAGAGATATTCTCTGTCAAGTAGGGTTGATTGTGATGAGGGAAGTTGATCGAGGGCGCTAACCCTTAAAGTAACTTGCTCGCCTAAACTAGTTGAAATTGCATTGGCGTTGCGTAAATTGATGCCGATACCAATAATCATCCATGTTGTAGCACCGGATTTGGCTTGGCCGCCCTCAATCAGGATGCCGCCAAGTTTTCCATTGTTCAGCAATAAATCGTTTGGCCATTTAAGCCGTAAATCTGCTTGATAAAGTGCAGATTCAGATAAACCAAATGCATGCGCAATTCCTGATATGGTTGCAAGGCCTACAAGTAGGCTCAGTCCTGTCAATTCGGCAGGACTTCTGTTGAATGGAAAGGCCAATGAAAAGCAGAGCGAGTCTTCAGGATTGGCAAGCCAAGATCTGCCGGCTCTGCCTTTACCCGCAGTTTGTTTATGGGCAATCCGGGCTACGGGGTCAATGAGTTCACCCGCGCGCCAACGCTCCAAAAGATCATCGTTGGTGGATTTGGTTTCGGCGACACGTTCAAGGATGCAATTAGCAGTCATTTAGCCATTGTAGAAAGGTCTAGCCTAGAATTGTGGGATGGATCAAGATCAGCGCCCCTATAAGTTTGCTTGGCCTCTTCAGGCTATGCCGCTGGCTAGAGCTATGAGCCTGAGCTATGCATTGCTCATTATTTATGTGAGCTTAACCCCCTTTGATTTTGACTTTAGAAGCGGAATTGGGTCTTGGGATTGGGTAGACGCGCCATTACCTCGCTTTATTACCTTATTTGATGTTTCTGTGAATATTTTGGCCTATATTCCGTTTGGATTTTTACTGGTATTTGCGGCCTACCCGCGTTGGCGTAATTTTGTTGCACTCAGTATTGCATTGAGTCTGAGTGCTTTTTTAGCGTTCAGCGTAGAAACTTTGCAATCGTGGTTGCCAACGCGTATCCCTAGTTTGATGGATTGGTGGGCAAATGTTTTTGGAGGCTTGTTAGGAGGTTTACTAGCTATCCCCTTGGGTCCCCAGTGGCTATCGGGCAGCGCTATACGTCGTCGCTTTGATCAATGGTTCGGTCTTAATTGGACTGCCTGCGCCCTGTTCTTGCTTTTTCCATGGTCGCAAATTTATCCCCAAAGCTCCTGGTTGGGTACTGGCGTTTGGGAGCATGCGATCTTTGGATCAATCGATTGGGGAACGCTTGTCATTAACCAAGTGGTACAAGAAACCATGATTACTGCCCTTTGCTGGCTTGGAGTTGCCTTATTACTATCCTCGGGCTTGAGGATAAAAGCTCCACAGTGGCGAATCTTGAATGGTTTACTTTGTTTTACAGTGGTGATCAAAACTTTGTTTACAGCGCTCCAGTTCGGCGGGGAACTTAGTTTGATATGGCTTACTGCAGGCGCATTTTGGGGAATGCTTTTAGCAAGTATTTTATTGAGATGGGCCTTGCGCTTAAGTTTTAAGTCGAGGTTTTGGCTAGCATTACTGTGTTTAGTCATAGCCACTATTGCGATCAATATATTGCCTGATAACCCCTATTTCATATTGAACCTAAGGCACTGGCATCAAGGACGCTTGCTTCACTTTAATGAGCTAATGCAGTGGGTATCAGTGGTATGGTTACCAATAGCGTTGATATGGATGATCCGTAACGCTATAGAACTCGAATCGAAACATTGAAGAATATAATTTTTATGAGCTTTACACACCACTTATTTTTTTGTTTAAATCAGCGCAAAAATGGCGAAGAATGTTGCGACCAACATAACGCATTTGCTTTATTTGAATATGCAAAAAATAGAGTCAAAGAGCTTGGTTTATCAGGCCCTGGAAAAATTCGAGTGAACAAAGCAGGGTGCTTAGATCGTTGTGCTGATGGCCCGGTAATGGTGGTTTATCCAGAAGGCATTTGGTATACCCTGGTAGACCAAGAAGATGTTGAAGAAGTTATTCAATCTCATTTGATTGCGGGTCGCCCAGTCGAGCGCCTGCAGTTGGTATAAGTATTTATTGTTGAAAGTTTTTCATGAATAGCCGTACAAAAGTAATTCAAATTGAGGGTGTCGTTGGATCGATAGAGATGTCAATTGATCTGCCTGATGAATTAAAAAGCGACCCTTCATTTGCTATCCGCGGCTTGGCATTAGTTGCTCACCCTCATCCATTGATGGGTGGCACGATGGACAACAAAGTAGCGCAGACTATGGCACGTGCTTTTAATCAACTTGGTTACGTTAGTGTTCGACCTAACTTTCGCGGGGTTGGTGGGACTGCTGGCGTGCATGATGATGGTGTTGGAGAGTTGGAAGATTTATTGCATGTCACAGATTGGATGCGGACACCTTCAAGCTGGACACAATTTGAGGGTACTGCAAACCAGGCTTGGGTCTCAGATGCAAATATTTTCCCCTTAGTTGTTTCTGGATTCTCATTTGGCAGCTTTGTTGGCAGCCATTTAGTTCAAAGGCTGGCGGATTTGGGTCGTCCTGTTGAACGTTTGGTAATGGTGGGTAGCGCCGCAGGTAAGTGGACATTGGCACCAGTGCCAGCTGATACGATTCTGATTCATGGTGAATTAGATGAAACCATTCCTTTAATTGATGTATTAGATTGGGCACGCCCACAGGAACTGATCGTTCAAGTGGTTCCAGGTGCAGATCACTTTTTTCATCGTAGATTGCATTGCATTCGTAACATTATTACTGGTGCCTGGTTAGGTATGCCAGACTATCGTAAACAATAAGAGGCATCAAAATATGGCCGAAGAAAAATCATTGATTGAATATCCATCTTTATTTCCAATTAAGGTGATGGGTAAAGCTAATCCAGAATATTTGCCTGCAATTATCCATATTGCAAAACAATTTGATCCAAGTTTTGATGAAAGCAAGGTTGAACAAAGACCTTCTAAAGATGGAAATTATTTAGGCATTACTTTGCCAATTACAGCCACTAGTCGTGAGCAGTTAGATGAGCTGTATAGAACGCTATCGACGCATCCATTAGTTAGTATTGTTCTGTAATGAATTGAATGTCTGCTTCAGTAAAACATCTCGGCCTGGCAGAATACTCATCTACCTATGAGGCAATGCGCGCCTTTACTAAAGAGCGCAACAGCACAACACAAGATGAGATTTGGGTTTTAGAACACCCGCCTGTATTTACTCTGGGACTTGCAGGAGATGCTGGTAATTTACACACCCCAAGCAATCAAATTCCACTGGTGGAGGTTGATCGTGGTGGTGAGATCACTTATCACGGCCCTGGCCAAATTGTGGTTTATCTATTACTTGATCTCAAGCGTTTAGGCATTTTTGTAAAAGAATTAGTCTCGCGCATAGAGCAAGCCGTCATTGATACTCTCGCAGATTTTGGAATTCAGGCAGAAAGACACCCTGGGGCGCCTGGTATCTACATTTCAGATCAAGCAGGAGTCTCTGCAGAATGGGTTGGGTCCAAGGTGGCTGCTCTGGGTCTGAAGGTCTCTAAAAGCTGTTCCTATCATGGTCTAGCTCTTAATGTAGCGACCGATTTAGAGGCTTTTGGTCGTATCCACCCCTGTGGTTATGAGGGCTTAAAGACTGTCGATATGCAAACCCTTGGGATCAAGGACAATATAGACACTATTAGCCAAAAGCTTTTGGAGCATTTACAAAAGCAACTAATGCCATCATGACTATAAATAAAAACGATTCCAAGACCTCTATTGAAGGACGTCAAGATCTTAATTACGACGCGACTCGCAAACAAAAGTCGAGTGAAAAAACTGCGCGCATTCCAATTAAGATTATTCCCCTAGTAGACGTATTAAAAAAACCAGATTGGATTCGAGTAAAGGCCGCCTCTGGTAATTCTCGCTTTAACGAGATCAAAAAGATCCTTCGTGAGAATGAATTAGTCACTGTTTGTGAAGAGGCAAGTTGCCCAAACATTGGCGAGTGCTTTGGAAAGGGTACTGCCACTTTCATGATCATGGGTGACAAGTGCACGCGCCGCTGCCCATTTTGTGATGTTGGACATGGCAGACCAGATCCGCTTGATCAAAAGGAGCCGGCCAATTTAGCGCGGACAATTGCAGCCCTTAAATTAAACTACGTAGTTATTACTAGTGTAGATCGCGATGATTTGCGTGATGGTGGAGCAATGCATTATGTTGATTGCATTTCTCAATCACGTGAGCTTTCCCCTGACACTCGTATTGAAGTATTGGTACCTGACTTTCGTGGCCGCCTAGATAAGGCTTTGGATATTTTTGCCGAGCATGCCCCTAATGGTTTGCCGGATGTCATGAACCACAACCTAGAAACTGTTCCACGTCTTTATAAAGAGGCTAGACCAGGCGCAGATTATCTACATTCATTAAAGTTATTGAAAGACTTTAAGGGGCGCTTCCCAAATATTCCTACTAAGAGCGGGTTGATGGTGGGTCTTGGTGAAACTGATGAAGAGATCTTAGAAGTGATGCGCGATATGCGTGAGCACAATATCGATATGCTCACGATTGGTCAGTATCTAGCACCATCTGGTCATCACCTACCTGTGCGTCGCTATGTTCACCCTGATGTTTTTAGGATGTTTGAAGAAGAGGCATATGCCATGGGCTTCTCCCATGCAGCAGTAGGTGCTATGGTGCGTTCTAGTTATCACGCTGATCAACAGGCCCATGGAGCTGGGGTTGTTTAAAGGTTTGATTAAAGCTAGCGCATTGCTAGCAGTCACTCTTTTAGTAGCCTGCAGTCCAAAGTTAGATTGGCGTACCGTCAATTCTCCTCAAGAGGGGTATACCGCTTTATTTCCGGGTAAGCCCGATAAGCTAGAGCGCCGCATTCCTTATCAAGATCAGGAGCTAAAACAAACTCTTGAAGCAGTCAAAATTGATGATGATATTTATTCAATCGGCACAATTAAAGTGCCGGTGAGTCAATCTGCAGCTACAGAAAAAATCATCATCCAATTGAAGGCTAACTTGCTGGATAGGGCAAAGGCAACAGGAGGTTCGGTTAATGAAGAAGGTACAACATATCAAACAAGCGGTCGTCAACGTCTAGTTACTAAAGACTATTTTGTTTCCATCAAAGCAAATGACAAAGTACAACAACTCATGCGAGTTCGATGGATTACGCGTCAGATGACAAATGGCGATTCATTGATTTATCAAGTTTCGGTATTGCATGCAGGCTCAATGGCCGAGGATGCAAAAACACTTCTATCTAAAGAAGAGTATGCAAATTTCTTTAATGAGTTTTGTCCAGAGTAAATCTAAAAAAAGAGCTAAAAGAAAAACTACTGAGTTTTTTCTAGTGTGGCAACTTTAGCTTCAAGTGCCTCTAATTTTTCTCGAGTCTTTGCAAGCACTTTAGTTTGCAAATCGAATTCTTCGCGGGTAACTAAGTCCATTTTCTGAAAGCCTTGGTTCATCATTGCACGCACATTCTTTTCGATCTCTTGTGCGGGCGAATTGCGGATAGCATCACCCACCTTGTTTTGCATATCACTTGCGATACGTTGAATTTGTTCGAGGATTTCGGCTGGTTTTTGCATGATCGGATTTCGCAGTTCCATTGTTAGTTGCATAAAAGACACACATAGATATTTTATGTTGGCCTAGCAAAAGTGGGTAAAAGGGCACAAAAATCCCTTGAAAGCCCACTATTCACCCATCCGGTGCAATATTAAGCCCCAAATTAGTGCAAATGCCTTAATTGGGGGATTTGTGACAAATCTATGAATGCCCAAACCTTCAATATCGCTCCATGCATTAGGCATTCATCCCTTTTTTATTTCAATCAGTAAGGAGTTACAAATGAAGACTTTACACAAGACAGCAATCTCTGCGGCAGCAGTGGCTTTGTTGAGTGGCTTGGCGTGCTCATCCGTTTTTGCGGCTGAAGAGGCTGCTGAAGCCCCAGAAGCAAGCCCTCTTACAGCAAACGTAACCGTAGTAAATGACTATCGCTATCGTGGTATCAGTCAGACAAACTTTAAGCCAGCGATTCAAGGTGGTTTTGACTACGCTCATGAAAGTGGCCTGTACATCGGTAACTGGAACAGCTCGATTAGCTGGATTTCTGATTCCTTCCCTGCAACTGGTAATACAAGAGTTACTGCTCCAGTTGAAATGGACTTCTACGGCGGTATTAAGAAAGAACTCATCGGCGAAGGTTTTGCTTCTGACTTAGGTGTTTTGCAGTACTACTACCCATCATCGGGAATCAATGTTTCTGGTACCACTGCTAACCCAAATACAACAGAAATCTATGCTGCGCAAAACTTTACGTTTGGTCCTGTAACTGGATTTGCTAAGTTTTCCTATTCATTAAGTCCACTTTTTGGTTATGCTAATAGCTCTGGTTCTTACTATCCAGACTTAACAGTTAACTATGACACAGGCGTTTGGGGTTTAGCACTCAATGCGCACGTCGGTTATCAGTATGTTGCGGGTAACGTTCAAAGCAGCAGTCCAAATCAAACCAATAGCTCTTTGTATACCTATACCGATTGGAAATTGGGAGTTACTAAAGATTTTGGGGGCGGACTGTCTCTAGCAGCTGCTTATATTGGTACTAATGCAGGAAAAAATTCTGCAGGTACATATAACTATGCATCACCAACAGGAAAGAATTTGGGCGGCTCAACAGGTATTGTTTCGCTTACCAAAACTTTCTAATTTCCACCTCTGAACGGAGAAACATATGAAATTAATTACCGCAATCATCAAGCCCTTCAAGCTTGACGAAGTGCGCGAGGCTCTCTCGGAAGTGGGAGTTTCGGGCATCACAGTCACTGAAGTTAAAGGCTTTGGTCGTCAAAAGGGTCACACCGAGCTATATCGCGGTGCTGAGTATGTTGTCGACTTTTTGCCTAAGGTAAAAATTGAAGCTGCTGTTGAAGATGGCATCTTGGAGCGTGCGATTGAAGCAATTGAAAAATCAGCACGTACTGGCAAGATTGGTGATGGCAAGATTTTTGTCTCCCCAGTTGAGCACGTCATTCGTATTCGTACCGGTGAAACCGGCGCGTCAGCACTTTAAAGAGAGGTTCAAAATGTTAACTTGGATGAAACGACTCGTTGCTGGTGGTGCTATGGCTTTGGCCATTGGCGCTACTGGTGTGATTGTTACTTCGCCAGCATATGCTGATGAAGTTAAAAAGCCTGCAGTAACTGCTCCAGCTGCTACTCCTGCTGCTGCAGAACCTGCTCCTGTTCTTTGTTCCGAAAAGTGCAACAAAGCCGATACTGCTTGGATGATGGTTTGTACAGCTTTAGTGCTGTTGATGACGCTTCCTGGTTTAGCTTTGTTTTACGGTGGTTTAACACGTAGCAAAAATATCCTATCAATCTGCATGCAATGTTTTATGGTTTTCTCAATGATTACCGTGCTTTGGTCGATTTATGGCTATAGCTTTGCATTCACAGAGGGTGGGCCATTCCTTGGTGGACTTGATCGACTCTTCTTGGGCGGTATGACTCCAGACTCAGTTGCAGCTACCTTTAGTAAAGGCGTTGTGATTCCTGAGTATGTATTCATGGCTTTCCAAGCAGTATTCGCAACAATCACTTGCTGCTTGATTATTGGCTCCTTTGCTGAGCGCGCTAAGTTCTCTGCTATCTTGGTGTTCATGATTCTTTGGTTCACATTTAGCTACTTGCCAATCGCTCACATGGTTTGGTTCTGGCCTGGCCCTGATGACATCAAGGATGCTGCATCACTCGAAGCAATTACTGCTCGTGCTGGTTGGTTATGGCAAAAAGGTGTTCTCGACTTTGCAGGCGGTACTGTTGTTCATATCAATGCTGCTATCGCTGGCTTGGTAGGTTCCTATGTTATCGGTAAGCGTGTTGGCTACGGTAAAGAAGCAATGAAGCCACATAACCTAGTTTATGTAATGACTGGTGCTGCACTCTTGTGGTTTGGTTGGTTTGGTTTCAATGCTGGCTCAGCACTCGAAGCAAACGGTAGCGCAGCATTGGCTTTCGTGAACACATATCTAGCAACTGCTGCTGCAGTATTGGGCTGGTCTGTTGCTGAGTGGGTTCTCAAAGGTAAGCCTTCTATGTTGGGTGCCGCATCTGGTTGCGTAGCTGGATTAGTTGCAATTACCCCTGCGGCTGGTTTTGCTGGTCCAATGGGCTCAATCATTATTGGCTTGATCGCTGGCGTAGTTTGTCTCTGGGGTGTTACTGGTCTCAAGAAGATTTTGGGCTCAGATGACAGCTTGGACGTATTCGGTGTTCACGGCGTAGGCGGTATTACTGGCGCTTTATTAACTGGCGTATTTGCCGATCCAGCACTAGGCGGCTCTGGTATTTGGGATTACGTAGCTAATGCAGTTGCTCCTGACTACTCTATTGCCAGCCAATTGTGGATTCAGGCTCAAGGCGTGATTACCACTTTGATCTGGTCTGGCGTGGTTTCTTTCATTGCATTCAAATTGATCGATATGGTGATTGGTTTGCGTGTGAAGGAAGAAGAAGAGCGCGAAGGCTTGGATATCAGTTCACATGGTGAGACTGCATACGAGTCTTAATCAGTAGATTTACCCCTCACTAGGCGGCCAAGCGTTTGCTGCCTAGTTTTAAGCGCGGGATCCTAGGATCCCGCGTCTTTCTTTTAATAATCTTACAATGGTGGAATGGTTCCACATCTCATTACTGCCCTAAGCGGCCCTTTGCTCGAATTAGAGTCAAAGGTTCTAGAAGCAACGCCAACTATTGAACGTTGGTTCCGGCTGGAATGGCAAGAACATACGCCGCCATTTTATTGCTCCGTAGATTTGCGTAATTCTGGTTTTAAGCTTGCTCCAGTAGATACCAATCTCTTTCCGGGCGGCTTTAATAATCTTTCGCCACAAATGTTGCCTTTAGCGGTGCAAGCAGCTATGGCTGCAATTGAGAAGATCTGCCCAGAGGCAAAAAATTTATTACTGATTCCGGAGCGTCATACCCGCAATACTTTCTATTTGCAAAATATTGCACGACTCTCTTCAATCTTGCGCCAGGCAGGTCTTAATGTTCGCTTGGGAACTTTTTCAGAAGAAATTAAAAAGCCGACGTGGATTGAACTTCCAGATGGCAATCGGTTATTGATGGAGCCTTTATCTCGACTGGGATTAAAGAAGCAGCGTTTAGGCCTGAAAGACTTCGACCCATGCTCCATACTTTTGAATAATGATTTATCTGCCGGCATTCCTCCAATACTGGAAAACTTGCATGAGCAATACCTATTGCCTGGCTTGCATGCTGGCTGGCACGTTCGTCGGAAATCAAATCACTTTGCCGCTTATGAAGAAGTAGCAAAGAAATTTGCTAAGGTAGTCGATATCGACCCATGGATGATTAACCCCTATTTTTCAAGCTGCTCGAATATTAATTTTCATGAGCGCAAAGGTGAAGAAGAGTTACAAACAGCCGTAGAGCAAGTACTGAAGAAAACAGCGAAAAAATATCGTGAATACGGTATTAAGGAAAAGCCTTATGTTGTTGTGAAGGCCGATGCTGGCACCTATGGTATGGGCATCATGGTGGTCAATGATGCCTCTCAACTCAAGGACTTAAACCGCAAAGACCGCAATAAGATGAGTGTGGTTAAAGAAGGCTTGGAGGTGAGTGATGTCCTAATTCAAGAGGGTGTTTATACCTTTGAGAAGGTGAATGAGGCGGTCGCAGAACCCGTGGTCTACATGATTGACCGGTACGTTATTGGTGGCTTTTATCGCGTGCATACCGATCGCGGCCCAGATGAAAATCTCAATGCACCTGGTATGCATTTTGTGCCCTTAGCATTCGAGCAAAATTCTATGCCCGATATGACTGCTAAACCTGGAAGCGCAGCTCCTAATCGTTTCTATTTGTATGGCGTAGTAGCTCGATTGGCTTTACTAGCAGCCTCATTAGAGCTCGAACGCACCGACCCTAATGCTGAAGTCGATTAATGCAGTTGATTAAATAAGAGAATCATTTTATGGATTTTTTATTCATTGCCGATCCTCTCGAATCTTTCAAGATTGAAAAGGATACAACTTTAGCAATGATGCGTGCTGCTCACAAGGCGGGGCACCACTTATGGTTTTGTCAAAGTCGAAATGTTTTGTGGAAAGATAATGTAGTTATTGCTGATTGCCAAACTTTAGCCATTAAGCCAAGTGTATCTTCTTGGTTTGAACTGGGAGCAATAGAGTCTCGCTCAATAAATTCGTTCTCTGCAGTCTTGATGCGTACTGACCCCCCATTTGATATTGAGTATCTCAATACAACGTGGCTCTTATCTGCTGCGACAAGACAGGGTGCCAAAGTGTTTAATAATCCTGCCGCTGTTCGCGATCATTCTGAAAAACTTTCTATTACTGAATTTCCTGATTTGATTCCTCCCACTTTGGTAACGCGAGAGTTAAGTGCTATAGAGGATTTTCATCAAGCTCATAGCGATATTGTGATCAAGCCTCTTGATGGTATGGGCGGCATGGGAGTATTTCGCGTGGGGGCTGACGGCTTAAATCTTGCCAGTATTGTTGAAACCCTCGGGGAAAATGGCTTAAGAACTCTGATGGTGCAGCGCTTTTTGCCTGAAATTGCTCAGGGTGATAAACGGGTTTTATTAATTGGTGGAGAAGTCGTGCCCTTTGCGCTAGCCCGCATTCCTCAGGGAAATGAAATTCGCGGGAATTTAGCTGCTGGCGGTAAGGGCGTAGCAATGCCTTTAACGAATGAAGAGAAGCGAATTGCCGAGAGCCTCGCGCCTATTTTGAATCAGCGTGGTTTATTCTTAGTTGGACTAGATTTAATCGGTGGTTTACTTACGGAAATTAATGTTACTAGCCCCACTTGTTTTGTCGAAATTACAGAGCAGAGTGGCTTTGATGTTCCACAGTTTTGGTTAAAAGCGCTTGAAAAGGCATTGTCATAAGATGGTTGGAATCGTAATTGTTGCTCACACACCAGTTGCTAGTGCAATGCTTGGATTTGCTGAGCACACATATGGCTCATCACCTGAGCGTGTTAGGGCGGTAGATATCGCGCCCTATGAAGATACTAAAGCCAGTTTTGATCGGGTCATGAAAGCGGCCTATGCCGTGAATAGTGGTAATGGCATTCTCATTTTGACGGATGTGATGGGCGCAACACCGGCTAATGTGGCTTCGAAGTTAGAAGCCCTTGGCCCCTTGTCAGGATTAAATACGCCAGTGGTTGTACTTGCTGGGTTAAATCTGCCGATGCTGATGCGCTGCATCACTCATCGCGGAGATGGTTTGGAGGAGTTGGCTCAAAAAGCGCTTGTTGGTGGTCAGCATGGAATCTTACGGCTTGGCACTAAAGTTGAAGAACAATAATTGAGGAGCTCTATTAGTAATGCCAGTAGCTGAAATTCAAATCATTAATAAATTAGGGTTGCATGCCCGCGCATCTGCCAAGCTTTCTCAGCTGGCCGCTCAATTTCCATGTGAAATATTCTTGTCACGCAATGGGCGTCAAATCAATGCCAAGAGCATCATGGGCGTCATGATGCTAGCAGCTGGGATAGGCAGTACGGTGAAGCTTGAGACAGTAGGTGATCAGGCAGATGAAGCCATGCAAGCTTTAACAGAGCTCATTAATAACCGCTTTGGTGAGGGCGAGTAAGCATGACTTTTGCGTTGCACGGAATTCCAGTATCTAAAGGTATTGCCATTGGCAAGGCAGTGCTGATTTCACGTGCGGCATTAGAGGTTAGTCACTATTTAGTAGAGCCTGGCAAAGAAGAGGCAGAGGCTCAAAAATTATTAAATGCATTTGATCAGGTTCGTTTAGAGCTCAATCGCTTGCGTGATGGTTTGCCTAAAGATGCCCCCCAGGAGATGGCAGCGTTCTTGGATGTACACGGCATGATCTTGGCTGATCCTGCCTTAGCGCAAAAACCAATTCAACTGATTCGTAGCCAGCGTATGAATGCAGCATGGGCTTTAACAACGGAGTTAAATGATTTGTTAGAGCAGTTTGCTGACATTGAGGACGCCTATTTAAAAGAGCGCGCCAATGACATTCGACAGGTTGCTGAGCGAGTGATTAAGGCTTTAAATGCCCAGAAAAAAGATCCTTTAGATAGTAGTGATTTCTTGTCACCAAGCGACTTGGGCGTGGAGTCCATTATCGTTACGCATGACATTGCGCCACATGACATGTTGCGTTTTAAAGAGTCTGCCTTTACAGGCTTTGTAACTGACCTTGGCGGTAAGACATCACACACTGCGATTGTGGCGCGCAGCATGGAAATCCCAGCCGTTGTAGGTGTGCGCCATGCCAGCGAGATGATTCGCCACGGTGATTGGTTAGTTCTTGATGGGGAGCGTGGCGTTGTTGTGGTTGCACCAGATGAGCAGTTGTTGGCTGAATATCGGAAATTGCAAAATCAGGGATTAAAAGAAGCTCGTAAGTTAAAGCAGTTAAAACATGCCAAAACTGAAACCCTAGATCGAGTTGATATTGAGTTATTTGCCAATATAGAACTCCCCGAAGATGCAGTACAGGCTCTGAAATTGGGTGCAGTTGGGGTTGGTCTCTTTCGGTCTGAGTTCCTATTTATGGATCGCAATCAAGCGTTGCCAGACGAAGAGCAGCAATATCTAGAATATCGGCGCGTAGTTGATCTGATGCATGGCCTGCCGGTCAACATTAGAACGATTGACGTTGGTGCCGATAAAGGATTGGGCGGAAGTGGTAGTGATATGTCTCAAACCGGAACATCACCATTAGGCTTGCGTGCGATTCGTTGGTCTTTAACTGAACCAGAAATCTTTTTGACGCAATTGAGGGCTATTTTGAGGGCATCTGCTCATGGTCAAGCTCGCATTATGATTCCGATGCTCGCTCACGCTAAAGAAATTGATGAGACCCTCCGTCTGATTGAGAAGGCTAAGCAGCAACTACATCAACGTGGCCAGTCCTATAACCCGAATATTCAGGTTGGGGCAATGATTGAGATTCCTGCTGCGGCATTAGTCTTGCCTTTATTTATTAATCGTTTTGATTTTCTATCAATTGGCACAAACGATTTAATTCAATACACCTTGGCAATTGATAGGGCTGATCATGCAGTAGCTCACTTATATGACCCATTACATCCAGCCATTTTGTATTTACTTGCCAATATTATTGAGCAAGCAAAGCGCGCCAATGTGCCCATAGCTGTTTGTGGAGAGATGGCTGGTGATCCAGCCTTAACTAAGCTCTTGCTTGCTATGGGCTTAACAGATTTTTCAATGCACTTTAGTCAGCTGCTACTAGTTAAGCGTGAGATTCTGAAAGCAAATGTAGGGATGTTGAAAGCGCGCTTCCCTAGAGTTCTAAAAGCCTATGAGCCAGAGGCTCAAGCAATAGCTTTGGAGCGTTTGCTAGCTTAGAGTGCTTTGCTGCACACCGAGCACTCGGGATTGCGGGAGATTTTAAATTCATCAATTTGGGTAGAGCGTGCATTCCAAAGCAGCATACGTCCTACTAAGGATTCTCCAAAACCAATGACTACTTGTAGCGCTTGTGCTGCTTGTATGGCGCCAATGATTCCGACTAGTGGCGCATAGATCCCCATAGATGAGCAGCTGACCTCTTCAAACTCTTCATCAGGCGAAAAGATGCAAGCGTAGCAAGGTGAAGCAGTATTGTTGGGATCAAATACACTGACCTGACCATCAAAACGAAGGGCTGATCCAGAAACTAGCGCAATTTGATGTTTGACACAGCTAGCATTAATGAGATGTCGAGTAGCAAAGTTATCAGTGCAGTCAAGGACTGCATCTACACTTGGAAGTAATTCATCTAGTAATGAAGTGCTTACGTTGGCCTCAATCGTTTCAATATGGATGTTGCTATTGAGTTGATGCAAAAACTCTTTTCCAGATACAACCTTACTTTTGCCAATATTCTTTTCGGAATGCATGATTTGGCGTTGCAGATTGGTGAGTTCAACTTGGTCATGGTCTACCAGGGTAATATGCCCAATACCGGCTGCAGCTAAGTAAGGCGCTGCCGCGCTTCCTAAGCCTCCAGCACCAACTACTAAAATATGTGCATTGAGAAGCTTTTCTTGGCCCGCAACATCGATTTCCTCTAGGAGAAGATGTCTAGAGTAGCGAAGTAACTGCTCATCATTCATTTGCAGGCCGAGATACTGAAATTACTCAAGCTTGGATGAAGAGCGCTTCACCGGCTGCCCGTTAATAAATGCAACTGCTTGGGAAAGCATAAAGTCATCAGCGCTTCCAAGCTCAGGCGGCTTTTTATTCTTATCCTTTTCTTTTTCCTCGGGAGTTTTCTTGGCATTCTTTTCTTCAATGCGCTGGAGCTCTTCAAGGCGGCGCTGCTCTCGGTCTTTAATTAATTTATCTTCAGCAGATTGCTTATTACGTAAATGTTTCTCGCTATCAATTTCGCGAGTAATTAATACGTCATCTGGATCACCATCTTTATTTTGATCCACTGGGATGTCTGGCTTCACTCCATAGGCCTGAATCGATTTACCGCTAGGTGTGTAGTAATAAGCAGTAGTGATTTTCAATGCAGAGTCATTTGTTAGGGGGCGTACTGTCTGGACTGATCCTTTGCCAAAGGTTGTTTTACCAATAATGGTTGCACGTTTGTAATCTTGTAATGCGCCAGCAACAATCTCAGATGCAGAGGCTGAATAGGCATTAACTAAAACAACCATTGGTAACTTTTTAAAGATTTCTGGTACGCCTGCTAAAGGATCTCCTGGCTCACTGAGGCGGTACATAGCTGGGCTAGCATTAAATACCTGCTTGGAATCAGGGGCTTGACCTTTAGTGGACACCACAACAACATCGGCTGGTAGGAAGGCTGCAGCAACACCTACTGCACCCTGCAATAGACCACCACCATTATTACGGAGGTCAAGAATAATTCCTTTGAGTTTTGGATCTTGGTTTGCTAGCTCTGTTAGTTTTTTAGCAAGATCAGGAACAGTACGCTCTTGGAAGCTAGTGATACGAACCCACGCAATATCGTTATCTAAGATTTTGGCCTTAACAGATTGCACTTTAATTTCTGCGCGAGTAATAGTGACAGGAAAACTGCGTTCCTCACTTTTTCGATACACTGTTAATGTAATTTTAGTGCCAGGAGCGCCGCGCATAGTGCGAACAGCTTTATCTAGTGACATGCCGCGTACTGGTTTGTCATCAAGGCGCGTAATTAAGTCACCTGCTTGCAAACCTGCACGAGCGGCTGGGCTATCTTCAATCGGATTGAGAACTTTGACAACGCCATCCTCAGAAGAAATTTCGATACCGAGACCAGCAAATTTCCCAGAAGTTGCTTCTTGCATTTCGGCAAAATCTTTTTTATCAAGAAAGGTGGAGTGAGGATCGAGGCTACTGACCATACCTTTAACGGCATCGGTTAATAACTGCTTATCTTCAATAGGCTCAACGTATTCACGCTTAATTTGAGCAAAGACATTTGAAAGGGTGCGCAGCTCATCGAGTGGCAGCTGGGTACCCTGCTGGGCAGTTGCAGATAGTTGAATGGTAGCTGCTACACCAGCTATCAGGCCAATAGCTATAAGAGCAAAGTTTTTCAGAAATTGGCGCATGTTTCTTTTTACCCTAGTCCAAATAAAAGTGTTGAATTGGTTTGAGATTGTCATCAAGCTCATAAACAAGTGGAACGCCATTGGGGACGTTTACTTCCATAATGGCCTCATCTGACATTTGATCTAAATACTTAATTAACGAGCGGATGCTATTGCCATGCGCTACCAAGAGTACACGTTTTCCGGCTTTGAGTGCGGGAGCAATAGATTCATTCCACAGAGGCAGCACTCGGTCTACGTTGTCTTTTAAACACTCACCAAGTGGGATATCAGTTGTAGTCAGCTTTGAATAGCGCGGATCATTTTTGGGATTACGTTCATCTGTGTGCTCTAACAGTGGAGGGCGAACATCATAAGAGCGACGCCAAATATGAACTTGCGCATCACCATATTTTTCTGCAGTTTCGGCTTTATTCAGTCCCGTTAATGCTCCATAGTGACGTTCATTTAGTCTCCAGCTATGAATTACTGGAAGCCACATTAGATCCATGGCGTCCTGAACGTGCCAAAGAGTTCGTATAGCGCGCCTCAAAACAGAGGTATATGCGACATCAAACTCATAGCCAGCTTTTTTGAGGTTTTTACCAGCATCGATGGCTTGATCTACACCTTTAGGGGTTAAGTCAACGTCTGCCCAGCCAGTGAAGCGGTTTTCAAGGTTCCAGGCGGATTCGCCATGACGAATAAGAACAAGTTGTTTCATAGAGCCATTCTATAATCTGGTGATGAACTTTCTCACACAAATTGATAATTTAGCGCTTATTGCCCTTCTTCTTGTTTCGGGCGCGGCGCTTTTCCAACCTACATTATCTACGCTTATTGGCGGAAAAGGCTTATCGCCTACCGAAGCCACTATTTGGATAAACCGTCGCAAGGCCTATGTTTTAGATTTGCGCCCAGAAGAGGCATTTAAGGTCGGGCGCTTACCAGGGGCAAAACTCGTCAATGTATCTGAGATTGCTGCTGCCATTGAGAAGTTAAAACTCGATCGCAAGAATCCAGTTGTTTTGGTATGTGAAACTGGGACCCAATCCCGGAAGGTGCTGGCGGAAGTCCAAAAATTAGGTTTTGTTGAAGTCGGGTCATTAGAGGGCGGAGTTCAAGCGTGGAAAGATGCAGCCCTTCCATTGGTTAAATAAGAGAGAGTTATGCCACCAGTCACTATGTACAGCACACAAGTTTGTCCTTACTGTGTAATGGCTGAAAAGCTGTTACTTAAAAAAGGTGTCGCTAACCTAGAAAAGATTTTGATCGATCGTGATCCAGCGCAACGAGAAGCAATGATGACGCGCACTGGCCGACGTACTGTCCCGCAAATTTATATTGGTGACACTCACGTCGGTGGATATGATGATCTAGTTGCTTTGGATCGTGCAGGTAAGCTCGATCCACTATTGGTTTAATTGAATAAATATATAAAGAAAGATAGCAATGACCGAACAATCTTCTTCTGGTAATAAAGAGCCTGAGTTTCGTATTCAGCGCGTTTATCTAAAAGATCTCTCTTTAGAGCAACCAAATTCACCTGAGATTTTGTTGGTGGCTTCTGAGCCACAAATACAAGTTGAAATTGATGTCGCCGTTAAGCCCTTGAGCGCGCAAATTTTTGAGACTATCGTCCTAGCCACAGTTACTGCTAAGGTGGATTCAAAAGTACTATTCCTAGTAGAGGCTAAGCAGGCTGGTATTTTTGAGTTCAACAACATTCCTCCAGAGCAAATGGATCTGATGTTAGGTATTACTTGCCCAACTATTTTGTATCCATACCTACGTTCTAATATTGCTGACATTATTAGTCGTGCAGGTTTTCAGCCAATTCATTTGAATGAAATTAATTTCCACGCTATGTATGAGCATCGCCTTATGCAGGCCGAACAAAATGCTGTTGGAAAAGATGATGGTGCTTCAGACGAAAGCAAGATTATTCTTCCGCAATAGGTTAAACGAGCCCACAAACTATGAAAGTGACACTCCTTGGTGCAGGCGCCTGGGGAACGGCGATGGCCTCTCAGGCAGCTCGACACCTTCAAGATGGAGATGTTTGTTTGTGGTCTCGTAGTGCAGATCAATTAAAGGCAATTGAGAAGAGCGGCGAAAATCACAGCTATTTACCAGGTATTGAGTTGCCCAAAAACCTGATATTAGATAGTAGCCTCTCAGCAGCCATCAAAAGACTTTCTGCTGATGATTTATTGGTAATCGCCACTCCAATGTCTGGGCTTTCTGAAACAGTTGCTCAGGTATTGAAAGATGCAGAGTACCCTTTAAATATTATTTGGCTTTGTAAGGGGCTTGAGCCAGCAACTGCCCTATTACCGCATCAAGTCGTTGAACGTGAAAATGCATTGCATAGCCATGGGATCAAACATTCTTACGGCGCATTGTCTGGACCTAGTTTCGCAGATGAAGTTGGCAACGGTATGCCCTGCGCCTTGACCATCGCTAGCACTTCAAGTGATTTATGTGCAATTGTTCAGAGGGCATTCCACCACGGAAATATGCGTATTTATTCGAGTGACGATTTGGTTGGTGTCGAGTTGGGTGGTGCCGTAAAGAATGTATTAGCGATTGCTGCAGGTATTGGTGATGGCTTGGATTTAGGTCTGAATGCTAGAGCTGCGGTGCTTACTCGAGGCTTAGCAGAGATGATGCGGCTAGTGAAAGCTGCTGGTGGTAGGTCTGAAACCTGTATGGGATTAACGGGTGTGGGTGATCTCATACTGACAGCTACTGGCAATCTTTCACGTAATAGGCGAGTAGGCCTTGAGCTGGCAGCTGGAAAATCGTTGGCTGAGATTTTGTCTGGCCTAGGTCACGTGGCTGAGGGCGTGCTGTGCGCTGCAGCTGTTGCTGATCTTGCAAAGCGCTTAGGTGTCGAAATGCCGATTACCGCAATGATGGGCCAAGTACTTTCCGGCCAGTTAACACCACATGATGCAGTAAAAAAATTAATGGGCCGAGATCCAAAAATAGAAACTTAGTTTTTTATTTTCCGCCAGCTAGGCCATTTTGGCGCCATGCTTCATACACCACGATAGCCACCGTATTCGATAGATTCAAGCTGCGACTACTATCTTGCATCGCTAAGCGCATTTGATTGCTTACTGGAATGGAATTACGTACTTCATCGGTAATACCTTTAGTTTCTGCTCCAAAAATAAAGTAATCATTAGGAGCATATTTGCCTTCATGAAACTTTCCGCTTCCTTTTGTCGTTAAGGCAAAGAGATGTTGCGGGTCTGGCTGTTCATCTTTCAAAAATTGCGCCCAATTGGCATGCACTTTTACTTTTGCAAACTCGTGATAGTCAAGACCAGCCCTGCGAAGCTTTGCGTCTTCCATCGGAAACCCCAATGGCTCAATTAAATGCAGTTTTGCGCCAGTATTGGCACAGAGCCGAATGATGTTGCCTGTATTTGGTGGGATTTCTGGTTCGAATAAAACAATATTAAACATTTGACGCTCTTGCAGTCCTTAGTAAAACCCAGTTAATAATGCGTGATACGCCATTGTCCTTCAGAACTCGTGCAATTTCATTAAGAGTTGCTCCGCTGGTCATCACATCGTCAAAAATAATCACACTTTTATCTTGAAGAAGCTCAATATCATTGTGCTCAACATAAAAGACATCCTGTATTGATAAGCGCCTAAGAGATAAATTGCCACCAGCTTGTTGAAATTCATGATGATGGCGCTTTAGAACGGTAGGTAGTTTTTTAATACTGGGGTTGCAATCAATCCTTCGGGCAATTTCCCAGCTTTGATTAAATCCACGGACAGTTAGTTTTCGAGTGCTTAATGGCACGGGCAAAAGATATGAAGCACAAATAGATCTTAGCTGCTTAGATAAAATGGAATTCCATGCACTTGCTAGACCATGAGCATAAGCAAGACGCTTTTGGTATTTCAGTTGATGTATTGCATTTTGTAATACCCCTTCATATCGATCAAGACAATAGGTTTGATCAAAGTATGGGGGAGAGTTTTTACACTGTGTACAAAGATGCTCATGTACCTCTTCGGCCTGAAGCACAATGCCACACTGGTAGCAGCATTGATAATTCATCAGGCTTTCGATACTTAATGATTGCAAGCACGAGTCACAAAGTAGAGTCTCTTGATGGCGTTCACAGATAATGCATGCACTTGGTAAGGCATGAGTGCTAATGGAATTAAAAATCTTCTCTAGAAAATGCATGGGGCGCTGAGTATACTGATGAAATGTCCCAGTCGATCAGATGGTTACAAGATGAAATTGCAGACCGTATGTTGCAAAAGCTTGCTATCGTCAAACTGGATGTAAAAGACGTTTTAATCGTTCCTGATTTTCCTGGAAAGCATTTAGCTTCTTTTGCAAAGCGCTATCCAAAGGCAAATATTTTTAGCCTTACAGAAGATGGAATTTCTGGTTTTGACCTGTGGTGCTCGAAAGTATCATCCAATTGGCGCTCTGTGTTCGGTGGAAATACTGATTCTCTAGCCGCTTACCAGGACAAAGGTAAATTTAATCTCCCTGACAATTCTGTTGATTTGGTCTTTAGTAATCTCCTGTTGCAAGATTTGCCTGACCCAAAAAAGTTCTTACAGGAGTGTTGGCGTGTTTTGCGAGAAGGTGGGCTCCTTACTTTTAGCTATTTAGGTCCTGATACTGGAAAGGAACTACATGCTTTCGAGCCAGGCCTTATTCAATTAAAGAAGCTATTAAGCCCTTGGGATATGCACGATATGGGTGATGCCCTGCTAGGAGAGCGCTTTTCTGATCCCGTAATGGATATGGAATTTATCGATCTTGACTACGAGACAGACGCCCTCCTGTTGGTTGATGCGAAAGCGCTTAAATTACTTCAAACTTCCGGTGAGCAAATGGACATAAAGGGAGTTTTACCGAAAAAAATGACTTTAGAAGTGGTTTACGGACATGCTTGGGCGCTTGGAAAGCACCTTGCGAAAGCGAAGGACAATGTTGCCTACATTGACATAAATCAAATTGGGCTCAAGACTAGGTCAGATTCTGCTTAAGTGTAAGTGCTTACTATCATTTTAAGCTTTGCCAAGATTGGATGAGGCTGGGTTCCCCCTGTTTGTTGTTGAGTCCAATTGACCCTATAATCACTGCTGTATGTATTGGCTTTAGACCGCTTTTTGGGCATTTTGTGGCATTTTTAGGCACTTTGCCCACGACAATAAACAGAGAATAAGATGAATTTATTTGGAAAAGTCATTAGGGCTTCGCTCTATTTGGTAGCAGCCTTTGGCACAGCTTTTGCACAGGCATCAGAAAATATGCCGGGTGGCCCAGCTGTAAATCAGCTGAATTTTGCTGCACCTGCAACTAAAATTATGCAAGAAATTCACTGGCTACATTGGATGATGTTGGTGATCTGTGCATTGATTTTCGTGGGTGTATTTGGAGTGATGTTCTATTCCATTCTCAAGCACCGCAAATCATTGGGCCACAAATCAGCTTCATTTCATGAGAGCACTACCGTTGAAATTATTTGGACAGTGATTCCATTGCTCATCGTGATTGGTATGGCATTGCCGGCAACTAAAACAGTTGTAGCAATGAAAGACACAACGAATTCAGACATCACCATTAAAACGACTGGCTATCAGTGGAAATGGGGTTACGACTACATCAAAGGTGAAGGCGAAGGCATTAACTTCCTATCTACCTTATCCACTTCACGCGAAGCCATCAATAACTTGGCACCTAAATCAAACACTTATTTGATGGAAGTAGATAATGAAATGGTTGTACCAGTTGGTAAAAAAATTCGTTTGATTACTACTGCTAATGACGTGATTCACGCTTGGACTATTCCAGCGTTTGGCGTAAAGCAAGATGCGATCCCAGGCTTTGTTCGCGACACTTGGTTTAGGGCTGACAAGATTGGCACATTCCGTGGTCAGTGTTCTGAGTTATGCGGTGCGGAGCACGCATTTATGCCTATCGTTGTGAAAGTAGTTTCACAAGAGGATTACACCAAGTGGGTTGCTGAGAAGAAAAAAGAAATGGGCGCTGGCGGAGAAGATCCATCTAAGGTTTACACCTTGGAAGAGCAAAAAGAGCGCGGTGCAAAAGTGTATGCAGCGAACTGTGCAGCATGTCATCAGCCTAACGGCAAAGGTGCGGGCGCTTTCCCAGCATTGGATGGCAGCAAAGTTGTTAATGGTCCTAAAGCAGGTCAGTACAACATCCTCTTCAATGGCAAGGGCGCAATGCCGAAATGGGCTGGCGTGATTTCTGATAGCGATATCGCTGCAGTAATGACATACACACGAAACTCATGGGGTAATAAGGGTGGCGAAGTAATTCAGACCCAAGACATTATTACTGCACGCGGCGGCAACTAATTCAGATTAACTACTACAGATAAAACGAAACCGGAGTAATTCATGAGCACAGTCTCTACTACCCACGATCACGCACATGACCATGCGCATGATGATCACACGCCACACGGTTGGCGTCGTTGGTTGTTTGCAACCAACCACAAAGACATCGGTACCATGTACTTGATCTTCTCGTTCGTTAGCTTATTGGCTGGCGGAGTAATGGCTTTGGGAATCCGTCTGGAGTTATTTCAGCCCGGTTTGCAATTCTTGCGCCCCGAGTTCTTCAATCAGCTGACAACCATGCACGGTTTGGTAATGGTGTTCGGTGCGATCATGCCAGCCTTCGTTGGTTTTGCTAACTGGATGGTGCCTTTGCAAATCGGCGCATCAGATATGGCATTTGCTCGTATGAATAACTTCAGCTTCTGGATTCTGCCGGTAGCTGCTACTTTGTTGTTGAGTTCATTCCTAGTTCCTGGCGGAGCCCCAGCAGGCGGCTGGACTATCTATGCTCCATTGACCTCACAGATGGGTCCTGGCATGGACATGGCAATTTTTGCCCTTCACTTGTTGGGTGCATCTTCTATCATGGGCTCGATCAATATCATCGTAACCATTTTGAATATGCGCGCTCCTGGCATGACATTGATGAAGATGCCAATGTTCTGCTGGACTTGGTTGATTACTGCTTACTTGTTGATTGCTGTGATGCCTGTATTGGCTGGTGCGATCACCATGGTATTGACTGACCGACATTTCGGCACTTCCTTCTTCTCCGCAGTTGGCGGTGGGGACCCAATCATGTTCCAGCATATTTTCTGGTTCTTTGGTCACCCAGAGGTTTACATCATGATTCTTCCCGCATTTGGAATCGTCAGTGAAATCATCCCAACTTTCTCAAGAAAGACTTTATTCGGCTATAGCTCCATGGTTTATGCAACTGCATCGATTGCAATTTTGTCATTCATCGTTTGGGCCCACCATATGTTTGCAACTGGTATGCCGGTGACTGGCCAATTGTTTTTCATGTACGCAACCATGTTGATTGCGGTGCCGACTGGAGTGAAGATTTTTAACTGGGTTGCAACAATGTGGAAAGGGTCTATGACCTTTGAAACTCCAATGTTGTGGGCTATTGGATTCATCTTCGTATTTACGATGGGTGGATTTACAGGTTTGATTTTGGCAATGGCGCCAATTGATATTGGCGTGCAAGATACTTACTATGTCGTTGCTCACTTCCATTACGTATTAGTTGCTGGTTCCTTGTTTGCAATGTTTGCTGGTTTCTATTACTGGTGTCCAAAGTGGACTGGCTACATGGCTAATGAAACACGCGGTAAGATTCATTTCTGGACTTCGATGATTTTCTTTAACCTGACCTTTTTCCCAATGCACTTCTTGGGCCTGGCGGGTATGCCTCGTCGCTATGCTGACTATCCAACACAGTTTGCTGACTTCAATGCTATTGCCTCGATTGGTGCTTTGGGCTTTGGTTTATCCCAGGTATATTTCTTGTTCTTCGTGGTCCTCCCAGCTTATCGTGGGCAAGGTGAAAAAGCCCCAATGAAGCCATGGGAAGGTGCTAAAGGTTTGGAGTGGACTATTCCTTCGCCAGCTCCTCACCATACATTTGAGACACCTCCTAGTGCAGAGCAGATGCGTGAAGCAGGAGTTTAATTCTCCAGAGAAACAAGCCCTGTCTGCGAATAATCGCAAGACGGGCTTCATTCTTTTGAGTATTGTGCTGACTTTTTTTATTGGAATTGTGATTAAACGGAGCGTGTTGGGTTGATCCCGCGTATTGCGATGGTTACTACTCAAACACTCAATCGCCAGATTTTATTTAAGCTCTTAATTGCGGCTGTGATGATGTTTGGTTTTGGTTATGCCTTAGTTCCGATGTACAAGGCCTTGTGTGAGGTCACTGGGATTAATGTAGTTACTAGTAAGAATGATTACGGTGTTAGGGCTTTTAGTCCGAACAGGGTTGGCAATACTCAAGTGAACTATGCACGTACAGTCACTATTGAATTTGACTCGAATAGTCGCGGACCATTCACTTTCAAACCAGTGAAGAACTTTTTGGAAGTTCATCCTGGTGAGATGACTGAAATTGTGTATGAAGTAACCAACAATCTTGGCCGTGTAGTGCGTGCTCAAGCAATACCGAGTTATGCGCCCAAAAGTGCAACAGAGTTTTTTACTAAATTAGAGTGCTTTTGTTTTCAGGAACAAACGCTAGCAGCAAATGAAACGAAAAAGATGCCAGTGGTTTTTGTGATTGATGCAGGATTGCCTGATGATGTCAAAACAATTACCTTGTCATACACTTTCTTTGAGTTGGGATTGGGCGGCACACCACCCGCCCCTAAATCAAAGGTAGTTTCATGAAGAAGAAAAGTAGTTTTATGCAGTCTATGAAAGCCGTGATGTGGGGCTTTTTGGGGGTGCGTAAGCAATCAGGTTTGCAGGAAGATGTAGCTTCATTAAGTTTTGTGCACATTATCATTGCAGGTGTTGTTGGAGCCTTGATTTTTATGGGCGTTCTGCTGTTGATAGTGAAAGTAGTTGTGTCCCATTGATTATTTTTTGATTGAATAGAGAGAATAAGATGTCATCCAATTCAACCCCATACTATTTCGTCCCTGGACTATCTAGACATCCAGCTATGGCGGCCGCTGGTCTAATTGCCTTTGGCTACGGTATGACTGGCTGGGTAAATCATACCTCTTGGGGTGGAGCCCTCAGTTTGGTTGGTGTAGCGTGGATCTTATTTGTGCTCTATCACTGGTTTGGGGACACTATTGCTGAATCCAATGCCGGTAAGAATGGTCTTAACGTTGACATCTCTTATCGTTGGTCGATGGCTTGGTTCATCTTCTCCGAGATCATGTTCTTTGGCGCATTCTTTGCAGCTCTGTTTTATGCGCGCAATATTGCAATGCCTTGGATGGGTGATGTTGAGAGCAAATTGATTTGGCCTAACTTCCAGGCTGTTTGGCCTAATGATGGTCCTGCTGGATTGGTTGAGAAATTCACTACCATGGGTCCTTGGCCAATTCCAACGATTAATACGTTGTTGTTGCTCAGCTCTGGCGTAACTATTACTTACGCTCACCATGCACTGGTTGAGAACCACATGAAGAAAGCTATTTATGGCTTGGCCGCCACCGTATTCTTGGGTGCAATCTTCTTGGGCTTCCAGGCCTATGAGTACTACCATGCTTACCATGAGCTCAATTTGAAATTGACATCTGGTATCTACGGATCAACCTTCTTTATGTTGACTGGCTTCCACGGTTTTCACGTATTCCTTGGTGGCACCATGTTGGCAATTGTTTTGCGTCGTATGATTCGTGGCGATTTCACTGCTAAACATCACTTTGCTTTTGAAGGCGCAGCTTGGTACTGGCACTTTGTTGACGTAGTATGGCTTGGTCTCTACATCGCTGTTTACTGGATGTAAGTTGATAAAAAATCGGGGCGTTAAGCCCCGATTGATTTTTAGGTATTCTCGTTTTATGTGACTAGCTTTAGTTTGTGCCTACTTTGATGCCAGTAGCTTCAATAAAGCCAAAGTAATGAGCCAGCAGAATCCCGATGAATAGCGCAAGTGATAGCCCGATCCGTAGCATCAGCGAGTGAACCATTCTGGAGCTATTGCCCCTATCTTTCATCATGTAATACAGGGCCGATCCTAGGCTAGCAACAATCATTAGTAGGACAATCGGAATAATCCACTTCATCACAAATCCTTATTTTTAATACTCTTGAATAATCTTTTTACCGCCCTCATTGCTAAGCGCATAGTTGCTACTGTATCAGCCTTGCTGGTCATTGCAATTGCTTGTAGTGCCGGTATCTGGCAATTGGGTAGAGCCGATACCAAGATTGCCCTAGCTGCCAATTTAATGGCGCGACAACAAATGCCGATTCTAAGTGCAAATGCTGGCCCCTGGACCTTAAGTGAGGTAAGTGAGCGCCGTATGATTGCACGCGGCAAATATATTCCCGATGATGCTGTATGGTTGGATAACAGACCAAGACCTATTCCACCAGCAGGTAGTAATACATCGCAGTCTGGCTTTTACCTCATGATGCCTTTGCGCCTTGAGGGGCGTGATGAGATTATTTGGATAAATCGGGGTTGGGCACCGCGCAATAATGAAAATCGAGAGTTTTTACCTCCGGTTAAAACCCCAAGCAATGTGGTCAGTATTGAGGGAATTGCATTTGCGCATCCCGGCAAGGTCTACTCCTTGGGTGATAGCAAAATTCCAGTGGATATCGGCAAGCCTCGAATTGAGCAAAACTTTGATTTAGAGGGAGAAGCTAAGCTACATGGCTGGGCCCAAAGTCCTTTTATCTTGCGTGAGGTTGATACGGGGGGCGATGATGGTGTTTTGCGTGAATGGGCGCCCCTGACGACCGGAGTCGATCGCCATTATGCTTATGCATTCCAGTGGTTTGCATTAGCAGCGAGTGGTTTCTTATTTTGGTTAATGAGTGGCTTGCGTCAATATTGGCGTAGGGGTGTTGTAAATGGGGATCTAGAGTGAGTGATAAAGAGTTATTAATACCAGCTTCGCAAACGGATTTGTCGGCAATTAACGCACAGACTCGTCGTGGCCGTATTCAAATGCTCTTACTGTTGCTTGCCTGTGCCGCGCCAGTGATTGCTTCTTATTTAGCCTATTACGTCATCAAGCCTGAAGGCGGCAAGACCAACCTCGGTACTTTGGTATATCCCGCTCAAGAATTAAATCCCGCATGGCTTGATGTTCCACTGCAAGGTAAATGGACTTTGTTAATTGCGCGTCCTGCGGGTGAGTGCCAGATTAAAGATGAAAAATGTATTGAGGCTTTATTTTTAATGCGACAGGTGAGAGTGGCCATGGGTAGAGAAAATAAGCGTGTTCAATTGCTCTGGGTCAATACTGATGGTAAACCAGTTGACCCAGAAGTTGCAAAGGCGTACGACGAGCAGGTTGCTGGGTTTAAAGTAGTCAAACTCCCAAATGACTATAAGCAAAAGATTGAGTTTGAGACTTGGCTTAATAAAGAAGGCGCTGGGCAGCAAATTCAGTTGATTGATCCAAGCCCTGCAAAGATGATGTATTTCCCGGTTACAACTTCGCCCAAAGAATTTTCTAGTATCAAAAAAGATCTAGAAAAGCTTTTAAAGCTGAATCACAAAGGCGAAAGCCTGTAATGTCGACTGTTGTTCTGTTCCTGGAGCTGGCTGCTATTGCGATAGTGTTCGCAGGTTTACCGTTGGCTTATCTTTGGACAAGACCAGGCTATAGTTTTTTCCAAAAACTCAATTGGGTTTTGGTATTCATGACTTTTGATCTGATTGTGTTTGGAGCATTTACCCGTCTCACCGACTCAGGACTTGGATGCCCAGATTGGCCTGGCTGCTATGGAGTCTCTAACCCTTTCCATGCTCTTGGAGAAATTCAGCAAGCTGAAAGTACTATGCCGACTGGGCCCGTCACAGTCATCAAAGCTTGGATAGAAATGATTCATCGTTATTTGGCAATGACAGTGGGAGCTTTAATCCTGGTGCAGTTGTTAATAGCTTTTAGCAAGGTAAAGTCTTTAGGAAGAGCGCCCTTATTGGGTAGTCTTGGTCTACTTTTGTTGGTATGTATCCAAGGTGCATTTGGTGCCTGGACCGTAACGCTCAAACTACAGCCCATCATTGTGACGATTCATTTGATGCTGGCATTAATTTTATTGGCCTGTTTAACTGCCTACGCTCAACAACCATGGGAGGATCAGTCTTCCAGAGTAAGGACAATTCGTATTCGACCACTGCCAGCACAACTTTTGTTGGCGGCATCTGTTATTTTATTGATTCAAATTTTCTTAGGCGCTTGGGTCAGCACTAATTATGCTGTATTGGCATGCCCTGATTTTCCAACTTGCCTCGGAGCCATCTGGCCAGAAACTGATTGGGGGGAAGGCTTTACTCTCTGGCGTCAATTGGGGCTCAATGCTCAAGGTGAATTTATTACGCCTACCGCATTACAAACGATTCATTGGGCACATCGCTTATTTGCAATCATGGTTCTGATAGCACTAGGCGGCTTGGCTTGGAAGGCCTTACAACTTTCAAACTCAGCTTTAGTAGAACTTGGACGCCTAGCTAAACTCTTGCTTGCTTTACTTTTGCTGCAAGTGATTACTGGAATATCGAATGTTGTTTTTCAGTGGCCTTTACTAGCTGCTTTATTGCATACCGCTGGGTCAGCAGCTCTTGTATTCTGTTTAGTCAGAATGGCTTATTGGGCATCTTGGGGCCTTTCTATAAAACAGAAGATGACAAAGCTATGAGTGCACCTAAAATATCCACTTCAGCAGCAATGCCGCGGTGGCGTCAATACTGGGTTTTAACGAAGCCCAGGGTTACTCAGCTAGCGGTTTTTTGTGCAGTCATTGGCATGTTTTTGGCTACCCCTGGAATGGTTCCATACACCATTCTATTTGGCGGAATTGTCGGTATTTGGTTATTAGCAGGTGCCGCATTTGCGGTGAACTGTTTAATTGAGCAAGCGGTAGATGCAAAGATGAAGCGCACCTCTTGGCGTCCATCAGCCACTGGGGAGCTGGCGCCATTTCACATTATTGTGTTCTCAATAATTCTGGGTTCTCTCGGTATGATCATTTTGTGGAACTTTTGCAATCCCCTCACAATGTGGCTGACCTTAGCAACTTTTGTGGGATATGCGGTGATATATACCTGGTTACTAAAGCCAGCAACACCACAGAATATTGTCATTGGGGGTCTCTCAGGAGCAATGCCACCAGCACTAGGTTGGGCAGCAGTCACCAATACCTTGTCTGCTGAAGCCTGGCTCTTAGTATTGATTATTTTTGTCTGGACACCTCCGCACTTCTGGGCCTTAGCGCTTTATCGACGTGACGACTATGTGCAATCCGGTTTACCAATGCTGCCGGTGACGCATGGTGAGCGCTTTACGCTTCTAAATATCTTGTTGTACACCTTGATATTGATCGCTGCAACTATGCTGCCTTATATCTATGGCATGAGCGGCATGATATATATTGTATCTGCCATTATTCTTGGCTTAATTTTCTTAGGCTATGCCATTGCTTTGTTTATTTCTTATAGCGATGCGCTTGCTAAGAAAACTTTCCGCTTTTCAATTACCTATTTGTCCTTGCTCTTTGCAGCGTTACTCATAGATCACTACTTCCTTTAAGATGAACACCACTTTTTTACGTACCTGTTGCATTGCTGCTCTTTTGTTGATTTTGGCTGCTTGTAGTCCAAAGCCTGAGTTTAAGAATATTGATATCACCGGCAGTAGCGCCTTTGGTAAAGACTTCAGTTTGCTTGATCCAGACGGCAAGACAAGAACCCTTGCAGACTTTAAGGGAAAAGTAGTGGTGATGTTTTTTGGTTATACACAATGCCCTGATATTTGCCCAACTACATTGACAGAGATGCAGCAGGCCATGACTTTATTAGGGCCCCAATCGGATAAGGTACAGGTACTGTTTGTGACGGTGGATCCGGTAAGAGATACCGCAGCGATCTTGAAACAGTATGTTCCTGCATTTGATCCACGTTTCTTGGGTCTTCGTCCAGCAGATGAGGCGTCCTTAGAAAAGGTCACTAAAGACTTCAAGATTTATTACAAGAAGGTACCAGGTACAAGCCCTGGCTCTTATACGATGGATCACACAGCGGGTAGCTATGCGTTTGACCCAGAGGGTCACTTACGTCTATACATCAAGCATGCGCAAGGCCCCGAGACCTTGGCACATGACTTGAAAGAGCTTTTAAAGTAAGAGAGCGCTGATGTGGCTAAAGAGGCTTAGGCTGCTTCAGTTTGTAACATGCCACGCATCTTTTTGAGAGCTGCTGTCTCAATTTGGCGAACGCGTTCAGCAGAAATGCCGTATTCAGCAGCGAGATCATGTAAAGTTTTTGTGCCATTACCATCAGCATCCATTGACAACCAGCGTGACTGCACAATGTTACGACTGCGCTCGTCTAAGGCCATTAGTGCTTGATCTAGTTTAGGACCTTGTAGTGCATCAGCCTCATTGCTGGCAATGCGCTCAGTTGGCTCTTCGCTGTTATCAGCAAGCCATTGAATCGGTGCATAAGCTGCATCTTCATCAGCGTCATCACCTTCAAGGGCAATATCGCCACCTGCCAGGCGAATTTCCATTTCCTTAACGTCCGAACCTTTGACATCAAGTGCTCTAGCTAAAGCATCTACTTCCCCTGGAGTAAGGGCGCTTAAGGTTGGTTTATTGCTGCGCAAGTTAAAGAATAATTTACGTTGTGCTTTGGTAGTTGCCATTTTGACCAAGCGCCAATTTTTGAGAATGTACTCATGAATCTCGGCCTTAATCCAGTGAATGGCATAAGACACTAGGCGAGCACCATTATTTGGGTCATAACGCTTCACTGCTTTCATCAGGCCAATATTGCCTTCTTGAATTAAGTCGGCATGTGGAATGCCGTAGCCAAGATATTGACGGGCAACAGAAACAACGAGACGCAAATGTGAGAGCACAAGAGTTTTAGCGGCGTCGACATTTTCAGTACGACGAAATTCCTGCGCAAGATGTAGTTCTTCTGCAGCACTAAGCATTGGCACACGATTAACGTACGCAATGTATGAATCAAGAGTGCCAACCCCAAGGGATGGCAACATAGGAAAGGCAGACGCCGCCGCAGTCTGCGCGACAAGCAGCCTTTGCATATTCGGTTTGTCAGTTTTCTTTTGAGCCATTTTTTTATAAAGAAGTGGTGTTATTAGATTACCATTTTAGCACTCCTGTCAAGAGAGTGCTAATGCCCAATTAAATCTGTAAGTTATTGAATTAATTGAATAATTCAGATGAATATTGTTTGGCGGTGAATGGGGCTAAATCATTGATTCCCTCACCTTTGCCTATGGCCAATATGGCTGGTTTTGGACCATCTTGGAGGGTATGTGCCAAGGCGCAAATAACGCCGCCCTTAGCAGTACCGTCGAGCTTCGTAATAATGATTCCAGTTAGACCTAAGGCTGCATGAAAGGCCTTCACTTGGCTTAAGCCATTCTGGCCGGTATTGCCATCAAGTACTAACAAGGTATGGTGTGGTGCCCCAGGTAGTGCCTTCCCGATGACGCGTTTAACCTTCTTGAGCTCCTCCATGAGATGGTCTTGGGTAGCCAGCCGACCAGCCGTATCAATAATCAAGATATCACTTTTGCGAGAGATCGCTGAATGGATAGCGTCATGAGCAACGGCAGCAGCATCACCACCCTCTTGGGTAATAACGTCTACTTGATTACGACCACCCCATTCTTGTAATTGGTTGCGTGCAGCAGCCCTGAAGGTGTCACCTGCAGCCAAAAGGACAGACTTTCCTTGAGTCTGAAAAAGTCGACAAAGCTTGCCAATGGTAGTTGTCTTGCCAGCCCCATTTACCCCTACTACTAGCCATACTTCTGGGATATTGGTTTTACTTGATTCAAGGAGTGGATTTGGTGAGGGTTCTAAGACCTTTAAGAGTGCACTTACTTCTTCAATGAGAAGCATTTGCAGCTCTTCAGGGCTGGAGGCCTTTTCAGATTTAGCCGCTTTTCGAAGCTTACTAATCAATTGTTCAGTCGTAGGTAGTCCCACATCACTTTGAATCAGTGATTCTTCTAAAGTATCAAACCAAGCTTCATCTGTTTTGCTTGATTTGAAAAGGGATCCGAGGGTTTTACGTAAGTCGAACATAATCGATACAATTTAAACCTTGCATCTTATCAATTTAATTCTTGGGATATGGTGATTTAGCAGATGCGTTCTAATTTACTCCGAATTTCCTTTCTACTCTTCTTATGCGCCCCATTGTCTTGGGCTGCTGGCAGTGATTCTGCGGACACGCACGAATTCATTCTCAGTAATGGGCTGAAATTAATCGTCCGCGAGGATCATCGTGCACCAACTGTTGCTCATATGGTTTGGTATCGTGCAGGCTCGATGGATGAAGTGAATGGCCGCACTGGTGTAGCCCATGTTCTTGAACATATGATGT